>MDTB01240612.1_pt1 | contig 21327 bp, 24 predicted proteins | sample 811161 | NCBI WGS metagenome assembly MDTB01 (sample SAMN05326650, study PRJNA326480) | marine metagenome | isolation source: seawater | place: Mediterranean Sea | collected 2009
GTATCAGGTATTACATAAGTTGCTGTAGTTTTTCTATCATCAACTCCTTTAACTATTATCTCGTCCGCACCTTTTGTATCGAAACCAACACCAACACCTAACATACTCGCATCCATTAGAAATGTAAATGGTTTAGCATAGTCTTCTTTGATTGTTTTTGTTGATACAAATGCACAATTGTTTAGGGCGGCATAAAGTCCTTTTTCTTCTGTGATAGGTGTTCCCATAGCCCACAGACCGCGTCCAGGAGGCAAGAATTTCATAGTGAAAATACGCTCGTACATATCTTGAGCTGATGCTTGAGCTTGCCACGCGTTCCACCCTAATTGGTGTGATTCAATCCATTTCTTTTGCATAGAGTATGTTCCCTCTACGACTCGTTGTACCGTTTCCCACCATCTTTCGTTTTTTCCATCTTCTTTTATTCGTGAGTACGTTCTCATATAAACTAATTCACCTAATCCATTAAAACCGAAAGGTGCTTTTTTCCTTTTGTATTTGCTTATAAAATTATCTGATAACTTAAATTTTTGTTCCATATACGACTTACCTTATTTTTATTTCTTCTTCATTAGTGTGACCTTATATAACTATTATATATATGATAATCTCTACTCAAGCCCCTCGACTTTTTTACTATAATCTGTGAATTTTTTTCCAGCCATTTTCCGTAAGTACTCTTCAGAATTATTCATCTTTCCTTGTACTTCCATTCCACCTACAGTACTACTTTCGAATATATCCACCTTTCCTATATTGGTGTTCATTGTTACAGGATAAGTAATACCATCAACTCCAAATCTATTTTTAATGACATGAGCTCTTGCAGTATTTGCAACTTTATCCTCTACTTTTCTACTAACCGACATTACGAAATCTGCAGTCATAACCTTTGAATAAGACTCCGCAACTTTTGATGCATCTATAACTTCTTCCTCTAACGATGAACGATTTGCCTGTGATGCAGTCCATATTGGTAAATCAAATTCACCAGCCATACCTCTTAAATCCTCATAGATATTCCCCAACTGATGTCTAACCTCTCTTGCTCCACCAACATCCCTAAGTATATCTGCATAATCTACAAGAACTAAATCTGGTTTTATACTTTGTATATCCAATTGTTTAAGATGTGATGCCAAAGTAGGAACTGTTGCAGACCTTGTAGGATAATATTTTATTACTAATCTACCTGGTAACCTCTCAATAACTTTTCTAACATCATCTTGATGATACTTTATATTTGCAGTTGTAATTCCACTAAAAACAGTATCATATCGTAAACCGACATAAGTTTGATTTAATTCTAAAGTATAATGTACAACTGTTAGACCAGCCTTAACAGCTGCAGTACCCAATACTTGTAACATCCAAGTCTTACCAATACCAGCTGGAGCAACAATAACACCGAGTTCACCTTTACCTAAACCACCATCCATAACTTCATTTATTACATCCCATGATGTAGAAACCACATCCCTAACAGATTCGGTTAATCTTTCTTCCAATCCTTCTATATAATCATGTCCAATATCACGACTACTACCAGCCTTCATAGCCTCATCTATTACTTTCTTTATTCCATCATAGTTTTGTCCCTCAAGTAATTCTACAGACTCCATGATAGCAGATTTGATAACTTGATTTCTACAAAATTCAAGTGTCTTATTTTTTACATAGTCCAAATCTTCTGATTCGATTTGTCTCCAAGCCTCTTTTAAGTTCTTTACTACAGAAATTTTTAATACATCACTATCTATCTTGTCTATCTTAACTTTAAGTACATCAAGAGTAGGCTTAGTTTTGTACTCAGTAAAGTAACTCATTATCATTTTAATAAGTAACTTGTTACCATCCGAGTCAAAATAACTTGGATTCATTATATCGAATATTGTTTGTAAAAATACCTTATCTGATAATAAACAAGATATTATTTTGATTTGAAAATTTGGCCCATACGAAGTTAAAGTGTCTTTATTCGCCATATAGGTCTTTTTCCTTTTGTTTTAGTATCATTGCAGCTTTTTTATTTCTATAACGTTCACGTGCTTTTTTCTTTATTTGTTCTGAGTTACGCCAGTAGTGTTCCATTTGCCATCTACGTTGAGCTTTTTGTTTCTCACCCTTAGTTAAATATATTCTACGGCGTCCCATATTCAATCTTTTTTTGCGTATTTGTTTAATTGATTGAAAGTAGACAATAACCAACTATCAAGATTAGGTAAAGCGTTAAACATTCTATCTTCTAAAAACATTTGTTGAAATTTTATCTTAGCCAAATCAGGAATCTTTTCATCAACCTTACTCATTATTTTTAATTTATCTGAATTAGGTATATCAACATCATTGAGTTGCATCAATCTTCTATTAAGAAATAATGTATCCTTTGATTCAATAATTTTTCCATAAAAGTTTTTGTTTTCTTTTTCTTTAGCTACTGCAACTTTTATCACGTCTTCTAAAGTATATTGATTTCCATCTGTTAGCCATGGAAAGTTTTTCAACAAAGTTTTTTTACCTATCCCTTTTACACCACTAATATTATCAGACCTATCGCCTTCAAACATTCTTAGTAAAAGATAATTGTTTGGTCTTATCCCATATTCCTCTTCAAAGTTTTCAATATCATATCTTTTTTTCTTAGTAGGTGACCACACTTTAATTCTATCATCAACTAGCTGAAGAAAATCTTTATCGGTAGACATGATGTCTATTTTAGAATCCTTTAGAATTTGTTTAGAAATATAACCAATTGTATCATCAGCCTCTATACCATCGATTGATAAAATTGTTAAAGGTAAATGTTCAAGATACTCTATACATCGACTAAACTGCATCATCATATTCTTACGTTCATCTTGAACATTATCGAAACTATGAACTCTGTTTAGACGTGTACGTGTTTTTCTATTCTCTTTATAATTTGAATAATAAGAGCGACGGCGGTTTGACCCACCCTTACCATCAAAAACTATGATAGTACGAGTGGGATTTAGAGTTTTTATAGTGTAACCTATTGACCTAAGAAAACCAACTATTCCACCAACGTGAATTCCATCCTCGTTAGTAGTTGGCATAACGCTGAATACTCTAATAAAGGTATTCAGGCCATCTATAATCAACACTTTGTCGTTTTTTGTTCCGTCCTCTAAATTACCGCCGTTATTCTTAATACTTTCAAGAATTGAAATGTATCTTTTATTGTTCTTCATCTGGTGTTTCTTCTACAACCACATCATCGATACCGAAGTTAGGGTCGTACTTTAGAATTGAAGATTCACAAACTTTTTCATAACAATAATCATACACTTCTGGTCTTTCCCTCAGAAGTTCGTCCCAATCTTTGGATTGAAATTTAATATCGTCACCTTCAAAATCTAAAGTATACCAAGAACCGCCTTGTTTAACAATCTTGTTATCTTTAAGTACCGTTAGTAAACTACCATTATTATCAAGACCTGTTTCGAAAAACAAATTAAAATCAGCACTTCTCATTGGTGGCCCGAGTCTATTCTTAACAACTTGAGCTCTCATTTTCATACCAACCGTATCATTACCTTTTTTAATTTGTCCAACATTCTTTAATCTAATTCTTGTTGAAGCATGAAATGGTAATGCCTTCCCACCACTTGTTGTCCAAGGGTCTCCGAACATCACACCTAATTTTTGTCTTAACTGATTAGTAAATACTAAACATATTTTTTGTCTACCAATCATTTGAGTAATCTTTCTCATAGCCTTTGATATGATTATGGCCTTAGAAGTAGCCCAACCATCTTTATCAAAGTCACCAGCTAACTCAGTACGTGTAGTTGCAGCTGCCAAACTATCAACTAAGATAGTAACGAGTCTATTCTTATCTGATTCTCTAATCTTAGTTACGAGTTCTTCAATGGCCTCAAAGATATCTTCTACGGTTTCAAGATGTAGATACAACATACTACTAACGTCAACTCCAATCGCACCTAAAAAGTCTGTACTAACTGAAGTCTCAGTATCTATGTATACTGCAACACCACCTTTCTTTTGGGTCTCTGCTAATATATGAGAACCCAATAAAGATTTACCACTTGATTCTAATCCATTTAACTCTGTTATTCTACCAACAGCAATACCACCGTTTGGTCTATTAGATATAGCCAAATCTAAAGTAGTAGAACCTGTAGAAACAAAATCCGTTACATCTGTTGGTGTGGTATCTGAACCATCCAAAAAGTATGCAACTTTTGAATCTTTAAACTTCTTGTTGATATCAGAAGCCAAAACATTCGCAAGGTCATCTCTTACTGACATATTTTCTCCTTAAAAAGATAAAAGGTGGTTCCAGAAGTATAAAATACTAACAGTAGCTCTTAACCTTAACCACCTTTTTATTTGTGATTTACTTACTGAATAATTCGTCAAAGGCATCCGTAGTATTAGATACAGGAGTATCAACTACCTTAGATGTAGATACCGCCTCTTCCTTTTCACTATCATCCTCTTCATCACTTGGTGTTAACCAAGCCTGTAAAGCCTCTGTCAACTCATCATAAGATAATTCTTGATATATCTCATTGATGTCTTTTTGATTACTCAAAAAGTTTTCTAACTGAATCTTATCATCAGATAGAGCAGTTTGATTAGGTTTTACTCGGATAGCAGTTTTTGGAAAAGAAGCACCAACTTCCTCTGCTGTTTTGAATTCGACTACAACGTCACGTCCACTAACAGGATCGGATATATCACCATAATCTGGATCGGCGATGATAGATAGAAGTTCTTGGTAAACTGTTTTACCAAATCCCCAATACTTTACACCCTCGTTTTCTTCACCACGAACAATCACAGGTGCGAATGTTCTCATCTTGGCTTCTAACTTTTTACCGAGTCTCCAATCCTCACGATTTCCACTTGACTTGAGTTTATTTGCAAATTCCTCAATTGGGTCTGGTCTACCGAAAGAGATAGGTGATAAATAAGATTTACCGCCTAAATCATAATGAAAAAACAATTCTATAAACGGAATGTCTTTTGATGATTTACTTGGTACTATTCTGATTTGAGTTTTACCAGGTTGTGGTTTCCAAAGATTGGAAGTTCTGGTATTTGTGGTTTGTAACTGATTTAATCGCTTTCTAATTGCATTAATATCCATTAGTTTATCCTTATTTTATTATGTTTCATTTTTCATTTAATTGTATCTTCTTCGATACATTTATATATATAGTGTAACCGCACTAAAATGTAATTTAATTTTTCTTTTTTAGAATATTTTTTGGAACTGTCCAAATTCTTCCCATACTATCTTTGACTCTTATGTGATTTTTTGCTTGTACTTCTGAATGTTCTTTTACAACTTCATTTTGATATAATACACCATCAGGTGTCATATGATTTCTTAAAACTAAATACTTCAATTATAACCTTTGTCCTATCTATGTTACCGATTCTATTCCCTCAATTAAGTCTTCGACTTCATTTTCATTTGGAAATCTATTAAGTTCTTTTTTGCTAAATAATAAATTATCATTTACTGATATTTCAAATACACCACCCATACCTTTTATGAGTTCCGACTTAATACCAAATTGTTTTTCTATTGATTCTCTCAAACTGAGAGCCTGATTTAAATATCCTCAGGATGTACAATATGTAATACTAATTTTCATCAGACTCTTCTGCAGGTTTATCAACTAAGTCTTCTTTCTTAGCTTCTTTTTCTTTTTTGATTTCTGCTATGAACTTTTTCTTCTTTCCACCATCATATTCGTAAGCATGACCCTCATCGATAAGTATTTGATTTACACTATGTAATCCATTTTCTGTTTCCACGAAAACTTCACCAAGTACTCTACCGAATTTACCTGTTCCATGTGAAATAATCTTAAAAGTTCCAGATTCTAATAACTCTTTATTACGAGCTTTAGCTGCTAGTCCTTTTTTCTTTTCTTCTAAATCACGAGTCCTACTTTCCCAAGTATCAATACCCATGTATCTGATTCTTTTTTTAATCTTCAAATCGAAACCTAAATCAATGTAAGCATCAATCGTGTCCCCATCTAAAACTTTAACTAATGTGCCATTATATTCAAATGACGCTGGTTTTTTAGCCATAACAAATCTCCTAAGAAGCACTCAACATATAAGACATATTCATTCTGTGTGCAACGTGTGTTATTAATTCATGATACCTACAATCATCAACTGCCTCTAAACATTTCATGACTTCATCATGTGTAGGTGTTTTTATATAAGTATCACCAGTCAAATTAAATGAACCACCTTGTGGCTGTTTTAACATTGACCTAATTTTTTCCATGACCACCCTAAATGTTAAAAAATGTTGATATCCTAATTTAACTCTATTTGATTTGTCTGCCATAACTGTGTACTTATCAAATTCAGACCATTCTGTTTTTTTCATTTTCCCATTCCTCTTTACTTAACCTTACTTTGTTTTCGTTTTTGTAATCTCCAAATGGCCTTTTGTATATTGTTTTACCACCATCAGGACTTTCATAAATATATTTTTGTAATTCAGGAAACATTTCATATTGTCCTGTAACATTATCAATTATTTGTTCGGATAATACACTAACATCGTCTTCCCATCTACCCTCGTGAAATCCATCTGCAAAATGTTTTATTTCCTTTTTTTTATGCCATGGGTATAAACTAGCATGTTGTGTACCACATTCTTCAGCCTCACGTGCATACGATAAATCACATTGTAAATGATTAGTACCATTCCCAATATAATCATACTCTACTGTAGAAGTATCTTTTCCACAATGTTCACAAATCCAATCATTTTCTTCTTCACTTGTCTCACCTGCCAACACTGCCTCTATTTCAGAAGATATTCGTTCTCTTGCAGATTTTGAACCTAAATTAGTCTGGTCACTAAACCTTTCTAAAACCTTTTCGATTATGTCTTTCATTTACTTTCCCCATTTGCCGTTCTTCACTATCGTTGCCATTATACCATAATTAGAAACATCAAGATAAGCATCTTCCATTGGTTCATCAACAGCAGATTCTCTCTTGGTCATTAACATAGTCTTAAGTCTCTGTATCTTATCGTTCATTCTGAACCAAAGACCTGTAAGTGACAATTGAATTTCTTCTTTGGTCTGAAGTTGTGTACCTACTGAAATATTACCTGGCCCGTAATCATGTTGTTTCTTTAAAAATAATTCATATTGTTCTCTTTGCAACCTACGAAACTCAGCAGTCATCTCTGGCCACTCTTTTTCCATTTGTTCTACAACTGGATGAGTATCTTTTTTATTACCATAATGATTTGTGTATATTTTTTTTGACTTTGAATCTTTTATTGCTTTCATTATAACTCCATCTTACTAAATGCATCTTTGAGATTTTCAACTCGATGCATTGGATTAATACCTCTATTATATATAGTATCCAGAAGTACGTAATTACAATCTTTTTTATTTTCAATCCAAGCCTCATAGTTAGAAGGCGAATCATCAACTAACCAATCAACAGGAACTTTCCATTTTTGTCTACCCTTTTTAAAATAAACCTCATCAAAGTTAAGTTGTTGATTACCTAACCACTTTAAAGTAAAATGTCTAGCATGTGGTTTTTGTGATGTAACACATACTATAGAATAGTCACGTTTACTATTAAGTTTATCTCTGAGGAAATCTACATTTTCTTTTATGGGTGGCCCATTACCCATAATTTCATCACAATAATCATGCCAATAAATTTGTTGTAATTCCTCTTTAGTAGCATTAAAACAATCTTCCATCTTCCACGATGGAATCTCATTTAATCCTGGATTATCCATATAATGTGGATAACTTTTTCTTATTCTACTTAGTAGAGCTGTTTGAAAGTCTCTCAAAACACCATCTACATCAATACCTATTTTCATATCTTTTCCTATTTAAAATTAAAAATAAGGGGGACAGAAAAAGGAGAAACTGCCCCCCACGAGTTCGGGTCTGAGATTAACTCAGACCGTCACTTCCCACTTCCTCATTGAATAAATCTTCGGAAGAACCATCAGAAATATACTTCTGAACCAATTGTTTGATGAAAGTTCTCTCAGAATCCATACCACCATCATCCATGAACTGAGGATAGACACACACCTCAGCCGCCTCATCGAGACCAAAACCATCATAGAGTAGTCCACTCATCTCAACAGAAGTTCTGGTAGAAACTCCATTAGTTAACTTACCACTATCAGACTTAGACTCCATTCTTGTGGTGTGAGATATCTCAGACACAGCCTTCAATAATTCAGGTTCAACGTTAGGGAACATATACTGAAGTAGTCCAAACTCTTCTTCATCAGTTAAAACGTCCATCTCAACAATAATGAATCTATCCATCAAAGCCTTGTCCATTACACGAGTTGAAGTATATTCATTACCAATGTTAGCGGTCGCAACAAAAGTAACTCCCTCGGCGACGTTGATAGTCTCTTGACCATTAGCCTCGTCAAGTCTGAGATATCTTTGTCCACTATCAAGAACTGTCATCAGAATATTCCAAGCATCTGGATGAGCCCTTGATAACTCGTCAAGTAGAATAACGGCATTTGGTGTCTGAATAGCCTTGACGAATAAAGATTCTGAAAAGTAAGTACCTTTCTTCTTGTCGAAGTGGACGTTACCAATCAGAGTAGCTCTTGGGTCTTGAGTAGCACCCAAGTTAAAGTAGTAGTCTGGTCTGTCAAGTGAATTGACCAACGACTTAGCCGCCATTGTTTTACCACAACCAGCTGGGCCAGTCATAAGAATATTCTTACCTCTGACAGCAGACCTAATAAGATATTTCCACTTTAATTCTTTCATCACCAAACCTTTAGGTTTTAGTTTGTAAGAATCGTGGATAAAGTTAAGAATTTCAGCATGGTCTTCAGGAACCTCTACTGAAGATGTATCGAAGACTGGAGCACTTGTGGCCTCAAATTCCGACATCGGAACTCCCCACCAATAGTTTTTACCAGCCTTATTGACTCTCTGTTCAAGAGCCGTACCATTTTCATATGCCCTCTTACGAGCACCTGTGGTAATTTGAGATGTGAATTTGTTACCATCAGCATCCCAAGCATTATACCTATTACCACTTTTTTCTATTTTTACAACAATGTTTCCCATATTATTTTTCTCCTTTTCTAATTGAGTTGATTGTTAAAGTCTCATAATTCATACATAAAGCTACGAATAATTTTGCAATAAAACAAGCATTATTTTCACTTTTTTTCATTTTTTTTTATATATTACCTAATATCATTAAAAATCCAAACACAAAAAATATCCATAGAAGAGTCAAAAATTCCGCAACTCTTGTTCCTATTAGTTTCCAATTCATTATTTATACCTCATTATTTATACTCTAAGCTACGGATAATTTTGCAATAAAACAAGCATTATTTTCACTTTTTTTTATTTTTTTTATCTCCACCAATGTAATTTACCATTATCATCTTGGAATGTTTCCCATTTACAACTTGGCCAAATGCATTTCCATTGACATATATCTGTCCATTTTTTAAATGGTCTCATAGCCCAACCACAATTACAGGTTGGACTATGTTTATACCATTTTGACAATAACCATTTAATCATTATTTTTGTAAGAACTTCTTATTCATAGTCTTAGAAACAGATATTACCGAAGTAACATCAATCATCTCAGCATCTTTACCATACATTTTTCTGAAGTCACTTAGATTTCTTTCATCACCATAATCACCACCAATGAAGTAACTAAGAACTTGAATACCACGACTACGAATGTTGTCAACCATTTTTCTTGTATGATTAACAGCCGTTTCATGATAGTAATTCATTTCGTTGTTACTGAACATTGGCATCCCATCTGAAAAGTTCAAGAAGAAACTATCAATGTTAGTAGCCGTAGGAACAATCTCGTCCATAATCGCCTCGAAACATAATCCCTCAGGAGTAGTTCCACCTGGATGAATGTTACCAAACATATTCTTTACTTTTGAAAACTTATCCAAACGAGAATCATAAGCAATTAGTACAAGTGGTTGAGTCATGTCAGCACCTCTGTGATAACGATTTGAATTGTGAGTACTTCTGAAAGAAACAACCACATCAAGGTTTTGAATCATAGAAGCCGCCTTACAAATCGCGACTACTGAAGTCATTGACTTGTTCCACTTATCACCACCCATAGAACCACTAGCATCAACTGAAATGTGAATAAAAGCATCTTGGTAACTATCAATAAAAGAAGTTGAAAAAACTCTCTCATTACCAAAACCCAACTCAGCAACTAATCTCTTATCAATACGACCACTATCAAGTCTTGTCCACTTAGTCTCACGTGACTCACCACGAACTTGTAATTTCTTACCAAGTTTAGAACCAAGTTGAATACCACGAGTAATGTTAGCCTCATACTCTTCTGAACGCCAGTTACTCTTAGTAAGAACCGATGGAAACATTTCTTCTTCAATCATATCTTTGGTCAACTTCTTGATAACAATAACTTTAGTACCACTCTTTTTGTAACTATTAGTTCTGTAATCATAACAAGTTTCAAGACCCTCACCAGCAGTTTCTTGAGTAACACCAGCCTCTTCCATAGTCTTGACAATCTTAGAATCTTTTTTAGTTAACTTACCTTGTTTTTTAGTTTCACCATTTAAGAACTCTTTTTGTTTCTTAACAGCATTACCAAGTTGTCTCTTCTGAGCATCTGTAAGTTCAACTTCTACACCCTTAGACTCTTTATTAGAACCACCACCACTCTCCATATTATCCATCATATCTTGAAACTCTTCATCAGAAAGTTTTTTAGGTTCATCTGAACCAGCACCCTCATTAGACTCATCATTAGACTCAGAACTATCTTCACTATCAGAATCAGAAACCATTGGTTCAAGATTAGAGTAAACAAGTCTCAGAACACCAAGTGCAACGTCTAAAGCATCTTGAGTAGTTTTTAGATTTTTAACACCACCACCACTTTTGAAAATGATTTGATAAATATCCCTTAGTGATGGTAAAGCATCTAAGTTAGAATTTTTGTTAGTAAGATTAATAATTCTGAAAATGTATGAATCCCAATCTAAAGAAGTAGACTCTGAAGATTTAAGAGCCTTATCAATCACTTTAGCATGGAAATACTTGTCATACATAGAGTGATAATAACCCTTGTAACCAGGTGAGGTAGAGAAAACATAATAGTCAATCCGTCTATCTTCTACATAGTTAAGAAGATTCTTCACTTGTTGAACAACATCCCACTTCTGAAAACCAAGACTTTCAGCCTTAACGAACAATTCTTGTGGTATATTATTTTCAAGATTTCTAACTACATCAAAATCAGAAAGTTTGATGTGTGAACCTTCATGAAGAGCCAACCCAACAACAGGATCGAAATTCTTTTCATCAATCTTAGAACCGATAACGACAGTTTTACCATCGGTATAAGAATCATCAGAAGATTGAAATTTTACAGGAATACTACCATCATTAGTAACGATAGTAACAAAGTTTGAAATGGCCCTACGATAAGATGCCAACGCAACGTGGTCAACACTTTTCTTGACTGGTTGTTCATCATCCTCAAGGATGAAGTCACTTCTACGATTATCCCAATCATTATCAGCCCAAAAAGAACTAAAAGGATTAGTCCTCTTCTTAATGTTCTCAGCAGAGTATTTCTCTCTGAGAGCCATTGGATTAAAATGTTTAAGTTTTGAATTGTTCATATTTTCCCTTTTTTTCATACCTTAAGCTACGAATAATTTCGCAATAAAACAAGCATTATTTTCACTTTTTTTTATTTTTTTTTGGTGTACCAACCAAATCATACCTAAAGCTAACTATAAATACCTATATGAGTCAAGCATTTTTTTTATTATTTATCAATTCAAGGGCTTTTATGTGGTCAAATCTACCTGCAATCTTACCTTTATATTTACGTCCATCTGATTCACCAGGTGGTTTTACCCATAAAAAGGCATCACATAATTTATCTTTTGTATTTGTTGTTGGAAATTCTCCGATTCTTCTACCAGGTGGATTACACCATTCTTCATCCAAACCACCATTTCCATTTCGTGATGTATCTATAACAAATGGTTTGTTACCAATTAATCTACTTATTCGTTTACCATATGTCATACAATAATCAGTTGAATAGTAATTGGATATGTTTATACTGAATCCTTTACATTTAGAAACACCAACAGACTTTAAATGTTTAGAAATAATCTTAGGTTTGTGCCAATTAGGGTGTCCTGCATCAAGATACAAAAGTGCATTAGAGTTATTGGTTATATAATCTACTGCATATGACATCAAATCTATTCTTTGAAATTTGTCTTTGTGGTGGAATTGACTTAAATGTGGAATTGAATCTGGTTCGTATATTACAATTGGAGCATAATCTCCTATACCTTGGGTAAACTTTTTTACAAACTTTCTATATGATTTAAATGTCCGTTCACCACCCTTTGAATATTGTCCAACATCTCTAAATGGTATTGAATATAAAACTAATATAGGCAAATAGGGTTCAGACCTTTGTAATAATCTACGAACTTTTTTATCAACATTCTTCATGGTCTTTCTACCAGAACCAAACCAAAATGATGTTGGTTGTTCATTTATTATTTTAAGGTCGGGATATTTCTCTGTAACTTTTTTTCTAATTGGCCAATCTGGCACAAAAAATGGATAATCCATTTACAACCTATCTATTAAAATGACTCTCTTCCCAATTCCTTGTATTAACAACTGTGTGTATTTTTGTAACTATCTTTTGTAATCCATTCTCATTTGTCAATAGTAATGTATTTTGAAAATTTTCCCATTCAATGGTAAATGATTTATCCAACACACCATTGTTTTCACTTCTAATAATTTCATTTAATGCATTAATGGTATACAATGTATTTGTTTGTTTTTTTCTATGTAGTGATATGGTGTCTTTTGATTGTGCAAAATCAAAGTCATCAGGTACTACATTATATGTACAGAACAATTGGTTTGGGTCTTCATTGTTTTCAAATACATATATCTTATCAAAGACTACGTCATAGCACTCTATAATCAAACTGATTACAGAGTTTAAATCTTTTTTGTTCACGAATGTGCAAAGTAGTTGAGTTCTCATTATTGATTATCCTTAATAAGTTGTTGGAACTCTGGTGTCCACTTATAAACTGTTTGTAGTTTTCCAAGTGGGCCGTCCTTTGTTCTTTGTCTTTTTTCCATAATTGGAACTTTTTTGTCACCAACCATCATATAAACCAAACCTGAAGAACCAGTAACTCTATCTTCTTTAGATTTTTGTACTTGTGTTTTTTCTACTTTTAATTTCTTTAAAAAGTCTTCTTTTGATTCAACACCCAAGGCCTTTTTCATAACATTACCATCCAAAACAAGTCCAGCATGATTTGTTTCAAACATACCTCTATGTTTATGAACACCTTTCTTACCACCTATGGCATCCATATGTCCTTGTTTCCAAATGTTGTTTCCCTCGATATAAGTTCCTACACCTATACCATCAATTTCTATTTGGTCAAGGTCTGATATTTGTTTATCAAGTAATTCTATAGAATCTTTTCTAATCTTCTCTACAGAATCCCCAACGCTTGGGCCACCATTTTCTTTATTAGCCTTACCAATCATTTTTTGTTGTGGGCCTGTTAAATCTTTTATACCTGATGTAGCATAATTTAAAAGAGCTTCTGTAATCTGTTTGTCTGTTGGTGGTGAATCAGAACCCTCTGGTAAAAAGTCCGAATACCTTTTGTCTGTTTTAGGTATCTTTTTATCACTACTAAATTTTTTCTTTTCGGCATCAAAATACTTTCTTGGATTTGCACCTGCAGAAGAATTGACCATAGAATCAACAACCTTATCATCTACATTATCCTTAAGGTAATTAGCTGGTTCATTAGTTACACCCTTTAATTTATCCTGTATTTCTTTTAAACCACTAGCATAATTTCTTCTCTCACCTGCAATAGCTTCAGATTCCTCTGAGGATAATTTACCATCATCTCCTAATTGTAAAATTGCATCATCGGTTTGAGTAGATTCAGCCTTAGTGGATGATTGAGCTATAATAGCATTGGTTGAATCTTTATCCGATGTAAATAATATTGTGGCCTCACCATTATCTTTATTTTTAATAATTGTAGCCGTATCCGATGGGTTGTCTCCACCACCACCAGCTCTGATTAACTCTATTATATCATCTTTTGGTATTTCATTACCATCTAAATCCACAACTTTAGATGCAGAGTTAATATCTTCTTCTTGTTTTTTTAATCCTGCAGAGTCACCAAAATATTCTGATGTTTCTGTATTTTTCCAACCTAAATCTTTTGAAGCACTCTGTGACCTTTGGTGTTTTCTTTTACCACTTCTAACTGCAATCAATGTCTTGGTATATAGTTCTCTCTCTTCTTTTGGTAAACCATCTGGCAATTCACCAGTTTTTAATCCACCAGCCATTCTATTACTTGAGTTTTGTTTTGCTAAATTTGAATCACCGTACTTATCTAAAATACTTTTTACCAACTCTTCTTCTGTCGCATCAGGATTATCTTGTAGTAAATCTGAAACCTCTCCACTCATAATCTCATTATACATAGAACCAGCATTACCAGGTGCAGCTCCTTTTACAAAACCACTTGATATATGTTTTTGTTTGGATTCATGGTCACCTTTTGTCTTAGGTTTATCTTCTTTTTCTTTTTCTTTTTTGGCATCCATAGCCTTTTGTGACTTTGGATGTTTTTTGATATAATCAGCTTGTTGGTCTGATGACATTTTATTCCACCAAGACTCATCCTCATTTAATATAGAGAATAATTCACTTCTCTGATTTATATCCCACCCCTCTTCGACAAGCAATATAGATAAATGCATGATATGATTTTCATCATTCATGTTAGGTTGAGTACCTACTTTATTTTCCCAAAGTTTTACTATTTGTTTTGCTTCGGTAATCATTAAAATTTCTCCGTAATATCTTTCATACTATCGTAATTTAAACCCCTACTAACTTTAACAGGATACTTTTTATTTTGTTCTATGGTTTCTTTTATGTTTCTCAAAAAATCTATACCATCCTCATTAGAAAAATCTACTAAGAAAGAATCGTAATTGTAAAGCACTAATTTACTTTTTTGAGATACAAAAGATGGGATTAACTTATTTAGAACCGATATGTTATTTTCTGTTTCTAACGTTTGTATCATGTAGTTAAATAGTTTATTCTTGTTCATTTCATGTAAGTTATATCCCATAATACGTCTACTATAAATATTTGAAGTTAAAGTTTTAGTTGATTTATAGTCTTTCCATAATTTGTCTATAAAATCAGAAACTTTTTCAAAAAACGGATTAATTTTCTTTATATCATCGGGTATGAATCCATATAAATATTTAAAAGACAATGATTTTGCCTCATCATAATCACACCCATAAAACTTTGCCATGTGTTCGTGAACTGAACCCTTTGGAAATTTATAACCAATTACCTCTCCAATCAACCTTAAATGATAAGCATCAAAATCCATCTCCACCAACATACCATCTTTACCAAATCTACTTATAAATCTTTCCCTACTACCATCTTTTTTGTTTAGAGCTGCATAATTAATTCCACTAAAACTATTTGATGGTCTACCAGTAGACGTAAATGGATTATATGAAGTATACTCTATACCTGTAGTGGTTTGTATCCCATTACTTTCTATATGATATAATGCACTATTTAAGTCTTTATCATATTCATCGTGAGTTTCATTCATGTCTTTTACTTTTGATATGATTTTTCTACAGTATTCTAAGTGTTTCATGATTGGAATTACATCATTAATCCACAATGACTTATAATATTTTCTATTGTAAAAATGATGAGCATTAGTCTCGAACTCGTCAACATTTAATTGTTGATTTGTAGATAAATAATATTTTAGGTTTATATCAGTTACATCTAATTTTTCTGTAATAAGATGTAGAAAAGATTTTTTGTCTAAAACATTAAATTTAAAATCGAACTTAAAATCAAATGGTTTTACCCTAACAGACTCACAATGATTTATAGGCAATATAAACTCTTCTGAATCTATCTCGAAGTATAGTAAACTAATTCTATTTTTCTTTGGATGAAAATTGGTGTCCGATAGAATGGGCACACAATTAACGTTGTCCGATTGTAACTTACTTCTTAGTTTTTGTAAGTCTTCTTTATTATCAATTATAACCATTTTAAATAATTAGAGTTTTATTTCGTGTTCATCCTCATAAGTTTTTAATATTCTTTTTACCAATGGATGTCTAATACAATCATCTCTACTAAATTCCATATGATTAACACCCTCTATATCTTTTAGCCTAAACCATACATCGTAGAATCCACTCTTCTCGTAATTTGTCACACCATTAGTTTTGTATTTATCACATTGACTCAAATCACCTTGTATAATCATCTTACAGTTCTCTGATATTCTTGTCATCAAAGTCTTAATTTGCATCGGTGATACATTTTGAGCCTCATCCAATATCACATAACAATTCTCTAAATTAGTTCCCCTTAAAAAATTCAATACACCAATTTCTATCTTACCATCATGTACCATCTTAGAAGCTTTATCTTTACCGACAATCTTATCTAAGATAGTAAAAGTTGACTCGTTGTATTGTTGTATTTTCTTTTCCAATTCACCTGGTAGATATCCTAATTTATCTTCATTACCAACATCAACTGTAGGATTTATGATTATCAGTTTATCGTAGGGTAAACCTCTTCTTAAAACGTCTTGTAAAGCTTTGTAAATTGATACATAAGTTTTACCTGTTCCAGCTATACCATGACACAAAATAAGTTGTGTTTGTTCTTCACCTATTATGTCATAAAATATTTTCTGATTGAGTGTTTTAAATTCTAAATTATTTACAATCTTTGGTATTGCACCAACTGGTGTTTTATAAACCCTCTTAGCCATCTGTTACTCCTATATTCGGCATCCATGCTTTTGTTGTTTCAGGAAACAACTCGGTTACGATATCTAACAACACTTTGGCATATTGTTGTATTTCCCATTGTGATGTTTTTTCATATCTAAGTTCAATAAAATTCATAATAGCCTGAAAAGAAGCAGTCCAATAAACTTCTGTATATTGATTCAAAGGTAATATACCTCTGGCCTGTTCTTTACCGACCCCCATATCTAATAACTTTTTATATTGTTCTTTAGCGTGAAACATAGCCACGTCCCAATGGTGTTTTGCAGTATCTTGGTCTTCAACTGCACCCTCTGTAGCTTGTTTATTATCTTCTGATTGTTGTCTGAATATTTCTGGTGTATAGAAATCTTCAACTGGAACATAACGACCACTAATCTCATTCCAAGCGTGGTCTTTATTTGCAGAATTAGATGTAGTTTCAATACCAACAACGTGTTTGTACCATTGTCTCATCACAAACTCAGGTGCCTTAATATGAAACTGAACTTGGATATGCCTAAATGGTGAGAAATGTTTATATTTAGCGAGATAACGTACTAATTTTTTATCTCCATCAGTAAACTTTTCTTTTCTCTTTCCGAATGATACACGAGCAGAATTGACAACTGTCAAGTCCGAACCAAGGCTGTCGATGACCTCGACAAAACCTTTATCTAAAACATTTTGTTTCATTTTATAACCTTTAATTTATTATAAGTATTAGTTAGTTTTTGTAAAACTCCGTATAATTCCATTTCTTTCTCAATAGTGTTGGAAATTTTTCAGATGAAAAAACTACAGCTGATTTGTTACTTGTTTCTACTTCAATTGGTGTCCCACTTAGTCTCCATCTAACTTTAGTCATTTTGTAATAAGTATCATACTCATCAAATCTCTTATCAGTTATTTCTAAAATAGGAGCATCAGGATTATTAATTACTTGTGCAAAATATCTATAAAGGAATCCATTTTCATAATCCTTCTCTGTAGGTTCAATCCTATCACTTCCTTGTATAAATTCCGTTGGTTCTAAAGTTCTTAATTTAGAGTACACACTTTTTAGTGGGTCGTTTATCCAAGACTCATATTGTTGATGTGTACTTCCTGGCATAAATTCTCCATTACCCATTTTATGTATGGAATTTAATCCTAATCTTTTTGCCTCTTTTAATGCTTTCTTTTCAGTCATTATTGAGCCTCCGATACCTCTATTAGAGCTTCAGATGTTGATAATGTAGACCAAACCTTTTGTGCTTCTCTTCCTGTAGTAGAAACTGAATCTAAATTTAATATTCTTTGTTCTTGTCGTTTTCTTTGATTTATCGACATCATCCCATCTATAGATGTAGTCCAAGTGGATGAATCAATTGCAGTACTTACTGAACTTGCTATAAAGAAACAGTTTTCAGCATAAACTCTTGGTAGATAATTTGTAGTGAATAAGACACCAGGATACAATCCACCTGTACCATCTATCTCTAACGAAATACTTAAAGGTACAATTGGGTCTCTATCTTGTTTAAAAACACCTTGTGGGTGATTTATCAAAAAGTATTCAACCGATTTTGCATATTCACTAATTAAATCACCATTTAAATCCCACATGATACCAGCATCTTTTTCTGTTGCATTAATCTCAACAATTTTTATATATTCATCTGATTTTAATTGTAGAGTCTTTTTATTTTTTACAGACCTACGTTCTATTGATGACTCTAAATCTTCATTAGTTTGTTTTACGACTTTTTCTACATCAATTGGAAATCCTTTTCCGTTCCCAATATCTTCTTGATTCGAAGAAGCAGTTTTGTTACCAAACGTACCAGTACTATCGGGTGTAGATATTCCAAATAATAATGCATCTTGTAATTCTTGTTTTTCTTTCTCTTCACCTACAGGTACAAATTGTGAATTAAATAACTGAGCTAATGCATATGCATCAGTTTGTTCTGTTATTTGTGGTATACCACCAGCGTACTCATTTGGGTCTGATTGTGCACCAAGTGTCATAGCAGAGACAGTCTGTGGTGTAATATTTGTTTTTAAATTTTGTGATTTAACTATACTATTAGGTGCAAAGGTTGGAAATACAAATACACCATCAGATTCATATCCTACTTGGTCACTTTTTTTGTCTTCAAAATCATCAATCTTTTTCCTTTGTGCATTCTTATCATAACAAACTATTCTACCTTGATTGTCTTCTTCAAGTCTAACATCTAAATCCATGATTGGTATTAATTCACGTTGTATTATACCAAATAAATTTTTGAATCCATTTATCAAGTCATTTATTTCTGTAAAAGCTTCTTGTATTATTGAATAATGTAAACATATGTTTCTAATGTATCCACGATTATCTGATAGTAATGGTTGATTACCACCACCTTGTATATTTTCAAATCTATCGTTTATTTGTTTTTCTAATTCAATCCACCCATTCAATTTTCTAACAGCATCTCTATTTTGTTCAAACTCTTCAATAGACTCTATCTCACCTCTTGTCAATAAATCATTAGCAGTTGGTGCCTGAAACCTACCAGGTAATATAACAGAGTCTGCAGAAAATGTAAGTAGATATTTACTTGATAAAAACTGAGTGGATATTAACTGACTCTCTATATCAGAAATAACAGAACGTTCTACACTTCTTATCTGTGATAATAATTCCCCATCTTTTCCTATTTTACTAAAAAACTTATTTATGATATTATCTTCCATCCATCCCCATGAAACATACGGGCCGACCTCTGTCCAATTTTTATTACTACTACTACCTTTAGGATTACCTAATATTGCTCTACCATCAGATGGATGCCAATAAAAGTTTTTAAACTTTTCTTTTCCAGATACAAACATATACTTTAATTGTTCATCGAGATTTTTAATAAAAACGTTAAAATTATAATTTGACTTTTTTAGTATGTCTCTAATATTACTCTTGTCACTAAATTGTTTAGCCTTTTCATCATCATTAGGAATCTTAATTTGTATAGGAAATTCTGGTGCATCAGGAACTTTCTCATTTAGAATATCAGAACCCATTGCTATCACGTCCGTTGTACAATTAAAAGAACCATCATTTTGTAAGTCCCAATTGAAATTTTTTATTTTACCAATTACCGCATCATAGTCACCTTTGTTCTTAACAATCCTATCTCTTAATGAAGAAAATGCATCATTTAAATTATTTGCATTTATTGTATCTAAATCAAATTGACTAACAGAACGAGACCATCCCCATTCTACAAGACATATACGACCAGGTGTTAAAAAGAATTTAGTCAATTCATCTATTTGGTCTATTGACCAACATTTCCATTCTACAGATGCTTCTCTCATGAAAAAAGTTTTATATTGTGCAGTACAACTCGTTATACCAGGACCTGGTACAAGTCTTAATTCACTATCGAAATTGTATAATTTTTTAGGGTCTTTTGGTGAATTTAACTCTGAATTAATTCCAGCTGGTATCGTTGTTGTGTCACCAGAAATATCAGTAGAACTTAGTGTTCTGAATTGAGTTTCACTACCATCGTTAAATATTGCTGACATTCTCAAGAAAGTAGAACGTGATAACATCTCAGTAACAGAATCACCAGAAGTCGGGTCATTTGCCTGAGGATTAGTGGCTTGGTCATATGGTGTTTGTCTCATCAAAGCATCTTGCTTTTGAATCAACCTTTCCTGTATTTCCTTTGGTATTGGTTCAAACTGAAATGGCATTATAACTACCTATTAACTTTTTCTAAATCTTGTATAATTTGTGTTAGATTACCTGGTATCCTTAATTTAGTATCAGGAGCTATTGTTGGTTTTCCTGTTCTTATTTCATTAGCTCTTGCAATAATCCACCATAATGAAGAATCCTGATAAAATTTAGCAGCCAATGAATCTAATCTATCCCCATATTTTGTAATAATAAATACATCACCATCACTAATAGGTATGTTTGGATAATAAGTGGATTTATAATAAACTGATTTGTTCTTTTTATCCACCTCTTTTTTTGTAAATTTATATCTTTCCATTCTAACCACCCTCTGTAGTTGTAGCTGTTGTGTCTGTAGGTTCTGTGGTTACCACATTCTTTGTTGGTGTGTTTGGTGAAGTAATACCAAGTTGGTCTTTCCAAACAATATCTAAATTATGTCTTGGTGGTCTATCGTGTACAACAGGATCGTAGGCTCCAAATACACCAAACGTTTGTGTACCATCAGCACCTATAGAAAATCCACTATCTTGTAACCAATTTAACTCATAATGTTTTGAGGTTGTTGATGGTACATAATTACCAATATAAACAAACTCTGCTGATGCCTGTATAAATTTTGGTAACTGAAAACCATCATCA
>MDTB01088140.1_pt1 | contig 21325 bp, 31 predicted proteins | sample 811161 | NCBI WGS metagenome assembly MDTB01 (sample SAMN05326650, study PRJNA326480) | marine metagenome | isolation source: seawater | place: Mediterranean Sea | collected 2009
GAAGAAGAGGAAGAAGAGGAAGAAGAGGAAGAAGAGGAAGAAGAGGAAGAAGAGGAAGAAGAGGAAGAAGAGGAAGAGGAAAAGATATCTTCAGATGAGGAAGAAAAAGTATTGGAAGAAGTAAAGATAGATTATAAAACTTTGACACTTCAATCTTTAAAAGAAATTGCAGAAAAGAAAAATCTAATTCAAAATGGAGAAAAAATTACTAAAAAAAAATTAATTGAATTATTACAATCTTCTCTATAAATATTTCTTAGTAACGTATATATATATATGAGCTGGGGAACTTGTAAATCTGGATCAAATAATATACATTTTGATTATCCTCCCATTATGATGGACGGTAGAAATTATTCAAAATGGCAGCCGGGGGCTGTTTTAAATGAAGAAATTAGAAAAAATAATGACATTCATACAAATTGGCAGTATAGAAGCTATTTAATGAATAATGCAGATAAGATAATTAAATCAAATCAAGTTGAAGCTTGTGATGAATGCTGCTATTGTCCTTCTACAAAAACAAATGAACAAAACAAAAACAATCCATTTTTATATTCTTCATGTGTCGAAAAATCTCAACCATATGGGTATGAAAACAGTGATTTAAAAGAAATATACTTATCATCATACGAATTACAATCTAGAATGATTGCACCTGTTTTAACACAAGATCAGTACTTGCAAAAAAAATATCCTAATCCTAATTAATTTGTTCAAATACTAATTAAATAAATTAATTTATTATAAAATATGAAAATATTAAGCATTGATGTTGGAATAAAAAATTTAGCATTATGTTTATTAGATATTGAAAATAAAGAAACATTTTGTATAAAAAAATGGAATGTTATCAATTTATGTAACGAAGAAAAGATTTCATGTGAATACTGTAAAAATACCGCAAAGTATTTTAAAAATAATACTTATTACTGTAAAAAACATCTATCTAAAAATTCCTTACAGGAAATTCCAAAAGAACTTGAATTTAAAAAAATAAAAAAACTTAAAATTAAGGAAATTCGAGAATTGTTAGACAATCATCAAATAAAATTTAACAAAAATAACAGTAAAATATTATTGTTAGATGAAATAAAAGAATTATTTGAAAAAAAATTTGTAATGCCATTTTCTAATAAAATAAAGTCTTCAGAAGTTAGCTTGATTACTATTGGAATAGAATTAAAAAAACAGTTAGATTTACTCTATAAAAATGAAAAAATAGATGTTGTTATTATAGAGAATCAGATTGGTCCTTTGGCAAATAGGATGAAAACACTACAAGGTATGTTGGCACAATATTTTATTATGAATAAAATAGAAAATATTGAATTTGTATCACCATATAACAAATTAAAAATACACAATGTAAATAAAAATTCAAATTATTTAGAAAGAAAACATAAAAGCATTGAACTATGCGAGGAAATTTTAATTAACCAAGAAACATTAAATGAAAATTTGTTTCTTTTTCAAGACCATAAAAAAAAGGATGATTTAGCAGATTGTTTTTTACAAGGTTTTTGGTATTTAAAAGAAAAATTAATTATTTAGTGTGTTTAATTTAAAATTAAAGTTTCTTAATTATTCATAATGGAAGAAGAAGTAATTGATATTACAAATTTAGATAGCGGAAGAACAATAAACATAGGTGATGGTGATAAAATGAATATTGGTGGACAAAAGTCTACAAATTTCGGAACAGGTATCGAGTTGTTAATGAATGATAAAAAAAAACAATCTGGTACGGATAGTCTTTCAAATGAAATTGATGTAAATGATTTAAATAATTTAGAAGATGAATTAAATGAATTAACAGAACCAAAGAAATCTTTAAGTGCAACTAGAAGTGATTTATTTTCAGGTAATTTTAAACTAAATGAAGATGATGTAGAAAATATAGAAGAAGATGTTGGTATTAAAATAAATTCAGACCCTATTTCTATTGGTGAATCAACTAAAAATCAAGATAATTTGAACGAAAAAACTTGGGATGGATTTGGAAAGTTTAACAACATACCTATTAATCCTGATGTAACTAAATCACAATTGGATCCACCTCCCAATAAAGAAGAACTATTAAAAGAAAAATTTAACTATTTACAAAAATTAGAAGCATTAGAAAAAAAAGGAATCAAATTAACAAAAAAATATGATATGGAATCTAACTTGTTAGAAATGAAGGGTGAATATGAAAGTATAGTATCAGAAAAAGAAAAACAAAACTCAGTTAAATTTCAAGGTAAAATGTTAATGGCATGTATTACAGGAATAGAATTCTTAAACAATCGTTTTGATCCATTTGATGTAAAATTAGACGGATGGTCAGAACAAATAAACGAAAACATAGATGATTATGATGAAATTTTTGCAGAACTTCATGAAAAGTATCAATCAAAGGCAACAATGGCTCCAGAATTAAAATTATTATTCCAATTAGGAGGAAGTGCACTTATGATACATATGACAAATAGTATGTTTAAGTCTTCTATGCCAGGTATGGATGATATTATGAGACAGAATCCTGATTTGATGCAGCAATTTACACAAGCAGCAGTTAATTCAATGGGACAAAGTAATCCTGGACTTAGTGGTTTTATGGGTTCAATGATGAATAATTCTGGTCCTCCACCAACAATGGACAGTGGATCTTTTATGAATCCAACACAAGGTGCTCCTCCTGCACCAGTTGCAACGCAAGGACCTTTATCAGAAGAACCACCTATTAGACCAGGTTTTGTACCACTACCTAATAGACCTGATATAAACAAAAGTAGAAATATTCCCGTAGCTGAAAAAACAAAACGACCTGAGATGAAAGGACCTAGTGATATTTCTACTTTACTTTCAGGATTAAAAGTAAAAAAAACAGAAGTAAATATTCAAAGTGAAAAAGAAGAAAAAGGTAGTACAATCAGTATCAGTGAATTAAAAGAAATGCAAAATGATAATATTCCAGTTCGTTCAAAGCGTAGAAAATCTGATAAAAATACAATCAGTTTAGATATTTAAATATAATAAATTTATTGTAAATTATATTTAACAATTCAAATCTTGGTCTGGTAGTACAAACTTCAGTTCAGGATAATAATAAATAACATTTTTCATAAAACACTGAAATATATAAAAGCTTACCTGACTTTCAGACCAAGGATTATAATGAATAATTATGTTTTGGAAAAACCACAATTCAAATATTCCAATAAAAAACATCATTCCAAGATGTTTTCCTAATAATTTGAAAATTAATAATTTTTTTTTATATACCAATTGAAATATAATATAGTACAATACTGTCGTAGAAGACATAATGATCGAAAACAATAATGCTTTGTTAAAAAGTAAATGATTTGATTTATTTATTGAATCCATATCTGCAATTGATTTTTCTTGCATTAAATTATAATCGTAAACTAAAGATACTTGATCCTGTTTTAATAATTCAATTATTACTTGATAAGCTGGTTCATTTCTAATAGTAAAACTGTTTTTTTCAATAATTGGACTTAAGTTATTCAAAAATTTTTCCAATTGTCTAAAGAATACCTTCTTTTCAATAACAACTATATAATAAAAGAAAAGTAACATCTCTAATACCGACAACATACTAATATGAACACAAATATGCAAAATAAATTTTAATAATGATTCCAATCTAGTTTTTTTGTAACTATGTGGAATAAAATCATTAGTTAAATCTTCAGAATCAGAATGCATTCTTATAGGGACTAATTCTACATTATCATCTGTACTATTTTCATTTCTATTTCTATTAAACAAATAATCCATTATTAATAATAAATAATTGATTTTAAATAATATTACTAGTTTGTTAAATATTATTTTTTATTTCAATCTATTTTTTTAAATAATCATTTACATAACTATTTCTTAAAATATAAATTAATAATAGTATGTGAATTTGATATTTAAAAAATTGTTTTTTAAATTAAATAAAAATATTTTATTTTATATAATGAATGCAATAGCTGTATTCAAAGAAAAATTATCAGGTTTTGTGAAATTTGAACAAAAACAAAAATATGTTCGTGTAATAGGTTATATTGAGGGATTAAAAAAAAATAATATACATGCTATACATGTTCATGAATATGGTGACTTAAGTGATGGATGCGATTCTGCATGTTCACATTTTAATCCTTTTAATAAAAAACACGGAGGAAGAAATGACAAAGAAAGACATGTAGGCGATCTAGGAAATATTTATACAAATTCTAAAGGAATAGCAATGTTTGAATTTAAAGATTCAGTTATTTCGCTGAAAAATAATAAGAGAAATATTATTGGTAGATCTCTAATAGTTCATGAAGATGAAGATGATTGTGGTAAAGGTGGACATAGTGATAGTTTAACAACAGGTCATGCAGGAAAAAGGTTAGATTGTGCAGTAATAGGTATATGTAAATAATATTGAACAAAGTAGCATTATTATTTATTCATTTCAATCCATTTTTTTAAAGAATTATTTACATGAATATTTACTGTTAGATTAATATATGAATTATTTTTTTTAAAAAAACATCTTTTTAGATAATCATTATCATAATTTATTATTGGATTATCTATATCTTCTACATCACTCTCAAGAAATAAAGATGAAAAAATATAGTTAAATAGTTCTTCTTTGTACCATTTCTTCTCATAATAGTCTTCTTGATTTTTTTTTAAAAATATTTTTATTTTATTGTTGTTTGTGTATTCTATTTTTTTAGACAAATCTAAAATTCTACAATAATCTTTACCTGAACTAAACATATTTTTTAAATCGATATTAAACTTATCTGTAGTTTCTAATAATAAATTCTTATATAACATTTTTTGACTCTTATAATTAAGATAAACTACATTTAATTTAACAAATACCATTATATATAAACAATTGTCTTTTTTAAATATGTTTTTAAATAATTTTTTTTGTAAAAATATTATATGTGCTGGAATGCTAATTCGTCAAAAAATGCGTATATAATTGGTACTTTAGGTTCACTGATATTACTATATTTCGGAAATAACATTGAAAGAACTATAGGTTTATTTTCGCTTACTATTGTGCAAATGCAGTTAATTGAATACATTATATGGATCGATAAAGATTGTGGTAAAATGAATAATGTAGCATCAAAACTAATAATTACAGAATTGATTTTTCAGATTTTATCTTTAGTACTAGGTTGTTATTTATTTAATTCCTCACTATTGTCGAAAAAACAAATGAAGACTATTCTAATTGTATATATAATTATTATTATCGCATTATTAGGATTTTATTATTTTAAAATTTATGACAAACAATTATGTACAAAAAAATTAGAAAATAAAGGTTTACAATGGGATATGGGTATAGTGAAATATTTCAATAAAAATTATTTTAATACGATTTTAAATATATTTTATTTTGGAAGCTTATTTTTTTTACCATTTATATGGAAAAGTAAAATTAAAAAATATTTTTTTATTTTGTTTTGGGTATTTTCATTATTATATATTAAAAAATTAAATTCGGTAACATGGCAAAGTAGATGGTGTTTCCCTTCTGCATTTTTACCTTATATTTTTATTATTTTGATGATTTTAAAAATAAATTAATTTATTAATATATACTAATGAAAAATTGTTGTAATATAAATAATAAATCAAAAACTTGTAAACGAAAATATGATAATAAAATTTTTAATTTACCAAGACGATTTACAAAAAAAAGATGTATAAATGGTCCTATTCGTGGATTTACAATGAAAAGTAGCTGCGCTCCATTTAAACATTGTCAAAAAGCAGGAAGAAAAATAAGAAAAACAAGAAAAACAAGAAAAACAAGAAAAACAAAAAAAAATAAAAAACAATTTTTATACAACCCAAATGATCCCAAAAAATCATTTGATGTTTACATTGATAAGGATCCAAGTGATACAATATCAATAAAATATACTACTGTAAATGATGTTAATGAAACAATTAAAAAATTGGAAAAATTATACAAACAAGGCAAATATAGTCATAAAAGGATTTGGCAAGTTGGAATGATATTAAAAGTTCGATTAGAAGCAATGAAAAAACATAAAAATACATTATATCCAAATGCAAAAAATGTAAATCAACGATTTCAAATTGCAAACAAATATTTTCATTTTTTAAAAAAAAGAACTTCGGTTTCTTCTGATAAAGAAAGAAAAAAACTAACCTTTTAATATATATGATTTTACCAGATGATATTATTATAAATATTTTTTCATATTTACTTTGGGAGGATGTAAAGAAATTTAAAAATATAGATTCTTTACTTCTTTTTCATATTTGCTTGCAAAATCCACAAACAAATGATCTGTATTCTATTTTACAAAATATTTATTACGATAATTGTTATCATTGTTACAATTCATTAGAATTTAGTTATGTAATTAAACTTTGTGATAGTTGCAAATTTTTTTTAGATGATAAAAAAGTTTATCCTAACTATTGTTATGATTGTTTACCTTTAAAAAAAAAGAGAAATTTTGAAACACAAATATGTAATGTTTGTAATAACACATGTTTTTGTTTAGGAATTGAACCCTATTCCTAATTATAGTATTCATAATATGTATAATGAATATTTTTAAAATTATGAAAAAAAGTTTAGGAAAAACGCGTAAAAAAAGTAAATCAAGAAAAAACTCTAATAAAAGGACAAAAAAGAGTAAAATCACAAAGAAAAGTAAAAGAACAAAAAAAAAGTCAAATAAAAAAGTAAAAAAAAGAATTGTTTTACGAGGAGGAGAAGAACATGATGGTGATAAAAAAAAAATTCACGATAAAATAGAACAACACTCTTTTGGATCAGCTTCATTTTTCGGTGAAAATCAACAAGAGAATTATAATAATGCCATAAGCAAAATTCAAGATTTAGAAGAATCATTTGATGTAAACCATGGTCAAATTTTTAATAATGCATATAGATTTAATAATAATTTACTAGAATATGTATTAAATCATGAACAATCTCAAAATAAAATAGAAAATCATGATACAGATTTGAAAAATAAATTAATTGGTGCACTTATTGATGCTAATTCAAACAATAGATATAATAAAGCAAAGATTATTATTGATTCGATTAAGAAAAAACATAATAATCCATTAAAATATTTAAATATTAAAAGCGGAAATACTTTAAAAGACTTTGTTAAAAATTTATAAAGAAAAAAAATAATAACAAAATGTTGTTTATAAATTTTTATTTAATTTTTCACACCTTGAAACATATTTGTACAAAAATAATAAATACCAATTAAACTAAAAATAATTCCTAAAAAACTTAATGTGTCGTCATAAAAATTTGTTTTAGAAATATTATATAAAGTAATTGGTGTATAGTTAATTTCATGTAAAAATAAATCATTGTTATCACTATATATAAAATCATTTGTTGTTTTCTTATTGTTAATAAAACAACAAGGCTGAAATTGATAAAAGAATATTTGAAACATAGAATTTAACATGGTATTTTTTCTTATACCGAATATTATTTTTAAATTCAATTTTTTAAAACTTATAAATGAAAAGTATAAATAAATAATCAATCACAATTATTGAGTATAATTGAAGTAAATGATATATTTAGTTAGAATAAGAAAAATGTCAGAATATATTTTAGTTGATGCTAGTTACTTTATATTTTTCAGAGTATTTGCTTTACATATTTGGTGGAAAAACGCTAAGCCAGATGAAACTTTAGGAAATCCTATTGAAAATGAAGAATTTGTTGAAAAATTTAAATCTACATTTGAAAGCAAGCTTTATGAATTGAAAAAAAAACTAAAAAAAAAAGATGCTATTTTTATAATTGGAAAAGACTGTCCACGAAAGCATATTTGGAGAACAGACTTGTATCCTGAATATAAACAAGGACGGAATGAAGAAAAAAATGTCGAGGCTAATATTGGTTCTTTTTTCAAACTCGTAGAAGAAGAAAAGCTTTTTGAAAAAGCAAAGGTCGATCATATTGTAAAATTAGATAAATTAGAAGCAGACGACTGTTTAGCATTGACTTGTAAATATTTAAAAGAACAAAATAAAGACAACATTATTACAATTATTACTAGTGATCATGACTATATTCAATTATTAAAAGAGTATCCAACTATAAAAATTATAAACTGCAAGTTTAAATCTTTAACTGATTCAAAATCTTACTCTGGTAATCCTGATATGCATCTATTTTATAAAATAGTAATGGGTGATAAAAGTGATAATATTACTCCTATTTTTAAAAAATGTGGAATTAAAACTGCGGAAAAATATTATTTGGATCATAATAGTTTTCATGAAAAATTAGTTTATGAAAATAAAGTGGAAAAATATTTATTAAATAAAAAATTAATTGACTTTAATGAAATACCGAATGATCTAACAGATTTATTTTATAAACATATAATATCAGTGCTTTGATGTTTCAAAAGAAAAAAAATAACGATGATAATGTAATATTTGCAGTATTAATAATTAACTCACATTATGTGCGTTGGGAAATGTTTACAAAAAAAGACAAAATCGATGATTTACATAATTTATTAAAAAATAAATATAATATCGAATTATACACTGCTGAAATAAATAATGTTTTTATGTATGTTAAAAAGGCTTTTAAATGTAAAGATATGTATAAAAAAAATAATCCATTGATTGATTTTTGTAATGAAGATAATTTATCTTTAACTATTCGTATTAGTACAAAGGATGTAAATTTTAAATTAGACAAAAATATATATTAATTTAGTAGTGTTTTGTAAATTTAATTGAGAATAATAGGTAAATCATTTGAAACAAATTTACACGATCCTTCTTTATTCCATTCTACTTGTAAAACAGTTATTTCTACCCCATTTTGACTAGCTTTTAATACAGCTTGTTTATATATAAGATCAACATTTGAAGTTTGAAAATGTGTAACATCATTTCTTTGTATAACAAAGCATAAAATAGCACGGATATTTTCATTTTTGGCTAATTCTTCCAACTCTTGTATGTGTTTTAGTGCTCGTGGACTAACTACATCTGTACTATTTTTTCGGTATCCATCAGGAAAATAAGAAATCTTTTCGTTAAATTTCTTATTTTTCATTTCTTCTTTGTAATTTTTCTTTTCTTTTTTTGGTACATCAACATAATCAGCAAGTGGAACATTTTTAACTTCCAATATAAATTTTTTATCATTTTCATCAATACCACAAAAATCAAATCTCGAATTTAAAAATTTGACTTCTCTTGCGTATTTTTTAACATGTTGTAAATCTTTAATATAATTTAATTTTATTGCCTCTTCTACTAATGTTTCAGCCAATTTTGGATTAATTCCGATTATAATTTCTCTTGCATCATCCTTTTCATCAGGAGATATAACAGCCAGCTCTACTCTATGAGTACAAGTTTGTTTTTTCTTTTCTGGTAACTGAACTACAATTACATTTGCACTTGCATCAGCATGACCACAACATCCAAGTGATGGACAATGTCCTATAAACTCTTTATCCTCTAGTTGAATATCCGCAACATATGGTGTTTTACAATTTTTTGAGGGACGCTTTAATATAACTGCCTCACTAGCATTTTCTAGTTTTAATAGCTCCATTTTATTTATCAAAAAAAGATAAATAAAATAAAATACATTCAATTTTTTATTTTAGAATAATTTTTATGATAAAAAAATTTTTATTTTTATATTATATGAAATATACTATTAACTTTTTTTTATTAATAATTGCATTAATAATATTAATTTATATCAATTATATTCTTTTTTTTAAAAAACCATATTTAGATCTTGATTTCTTAACATCTAAAGATAAAATAAATGAATTAAATGATTATTTAATAAATAAACAACAAATATATTTATGGGATACCAATAATTTTGTTGCAAAAAATAAAAAACATGCAAAATCAATTGAATTAACGGATTGTTTAAAATGTATAAATTTTAAATCTCATTATGAAAATAGGTTAAATAGAGGTAATTCTGAATATCATATTCCTAATGAAAATTTTTATAAGTTACCAAAATTAATTACATTTATTGAAGAATTAAATGTGTTTGAAGATATTGGTAATATAACAATTATAATAAATGAGCCAAATCAAAAAGGAATAGAACATAAAGATCATTCATACAAATGGGTTAGTGAATTTATATGGATAAGAACAAATGATATTAAAAAATTTTATGTTAAAAATAATTTTGGAATTCCTTATTATATTAACAATAATATTATATGGTTTGATGATCAAAGAATACATAATATTTATCCAATAAATGAATATTCATTTAGTATACGTGTTAATGGTAGATTTAATAATTATTTTAGAAATTGGGTAGCAAATCAAAATAACTTTAAAAAATCAATTAATAAAAAAATATTATTAGATAATAAAAGTTATAAATTAATTTATTAATATTAAACTGTTAAGTCGATATAATTATTATTTTTTATTTTAGAATAATTTCTATGAAAAAAAAGAATTTTTTTATTTTTTCACTTTCTTAGTAACGAATTCATTCTGGTTCACTTATATTATTAGAATACATTTGTTCTAATATAAGTGAACCAGCAAGATAAATCATAACACCAAGCGCCATCCACACAATAACAATCATATTATTTAACAATTATTTTAATCTATATACTATAAATTAATGAAATTCAATTTTTTTATAAAACTATTTTATCTCCAATTATCCCATAATATTTCATAATCAAATATTCTTTTAGGTTTTAAATATTGACTAATTGAATATAAAGAATCTGAAGTCAATGGATTATTTGTATTTGCTTTCTGATAATACAATAAATATAGGTATTTTAAGTACATGGGGTATTTATTTATCCAAAGACGACCTCTAAAAAGGTTAATAACAAAATCTTGTTTTCGGTATTTGCTCCTTGGATCAGTTTCCTTAAACCAGAAATGTGTTTTTGCAATATCAAACGAATCAGGATGTGTTTTGTATAAACTAAGCAATAATGTTCCTGCACTAGTTACTTTTGTGTGGAACCCTTTAAATCTACCCATTTTGTATTTTTTATACTCGTCTTCGAATTGTGTTGAATAAAGAACACATGGAAGAAATTCAAAATCTTTGTATTGTTGATCATACTTAGAAGGATATTCACTTGAAAGATCTTGATTTGATGTAGGATATATAGACTGATTCATAATTAATACATATCATAATGTTTATAGTAATCAATCAATTTTTTTTCGTATTTTTTTAGATTTTCTAGATTTTCTAGATTTTCTAGATTTTATGATTCGTTTATGATTTTTTACTTTTTTAGTATTTTTATTTTTTTTATTGTTTTTTCTTATTTTTTTCCCTGCATTAAATTTAGGATTAAATTCATTCTCAGTTTCAGTTATAGAATTTGGAATTCGTTTTTCATTAGTAGGATTATTTTTTAAATAATTAATATATTCTATTGTTGGTAATTCACTATTTGTTAATAATTTATTCACATTAATTAGATCTTCTTGTTTATAATCGTAATCAACATATACATCCATTATCTTTGATGCTTGAAAAATTTCATGAATGGAATGATGATAAGGAACCATGAATATTAAGTTTGCTAAAATAATCAAATTTGTATCTATATCCTTAAAATATTTAGCCATTGTTATAAATAGCATAACATGACCAGACAAATTACTAACATAATATTTTTTGTAGCGATCAAGCATATTTATTGTAAAACTTTTTGGTTGTACGAGTTCTGTAAAACAAATAGGAGGATCATAGGGTGGTATTTCTATATCTAAATTTTTTTCATTAACTAATTTAATATTTGCTTTACTATTTTTTCCCTTTAAAAAATTTTTTTCTCGTGCTGATAATTTCGGAAACAACGGATATTTTCGATATGTTTCTAGCATACAATTTTTTATTTTTTCATTGTTGGTTACTTTTTGAAAACTAAATGCCATTTTTTTAACTAAATTTTCAGATGGTAATTTTAATACATCCTGATAAGAAACTCCATATACTAGAGCATGCCACAACCAACATAGCGTAATAGGATTTTTTGATCCTTTATTACTTTTTTGCATTAATTTGTAAAATAAAGGAACGCTGTTTCTTGTTTCAGCACCTAATATTTCTTCGGACCCATTTAAATTTGTAAATCTTTTATTTGTTTCTTCAATATTAAAACCAATAATTTTTTCAACTAAATCAACTGAATAATCTAAAAATCCTGTATTTAACATTGGATATTTATTCCATGTATTATCTTTTATAAGTCCATTTTTTTTGTCTTGTTTATATTCTAAAAGAATACTGTACATTAAACAATTATTTTCATCCGATTGTGATAAAAAATTACGAATCACTGACATTTTTTCACGAATATTTAATTTTGTAATAAACTCTTTCATTTTATCCACATTTGTAAATTTTTCTTTTTGTATTAATCCTATTTCACCCATACTTTGAATTTCATCTTTAAATAAAAAATTCTTTACGATACTAACTTGTCCTTTATTCCAATCAGTTGGTTTAAATTTTCGCTTAATAATTTCTATCTGATTTGAAATTAACTTGTCTAATTCTTTATTAATTTTAACTAGAATATCTTTATTTTCATATAAACCTCTAGATATATTATAATTATATTCAATTGATGAGGTATTGTAATTATTAGAAGCCATACTTAATATATTTACATATTTTTTTATAAATATATTAAAAAAATACTTGTATTATTATAAATAAAATGATTTTATTTTATTTTCTCTCAATACTTCTTTTTAATAATTGTATTGGATTTACGATTGACTTTCCATTTAAAACAAATTTTATGGCAAGAGTAAAAAATATTGATTTAATGAATATAAATGAGAGAACAAAAGAAGACCTACAATATTTATTTAAAACTACGCCTGTATTGATTTTTGAAAATCAAAAAATAACACCCGAAGATCAATTCTTTATTTGTACCATGTTTGATTCTAATTATACAAACCAGATTTTACATCCATTTTCTGAAACTGCAATTCCAACTATGAAGCAAGTAGCACTAAGAGGAAAGGGAACAGCAAATTTATATGATTTAAAACACATTCCTATAAGAAATAGTAGAACATTTCAGTATACACCATTATGGCACCAAGATCTGGTTGGAACAAAAGATGTTTTACCACCGGTTGTAAGTTCAATGTACATGATTAAAACACCTAAAAATGGTGGAACTACTTCCTTTGCAAGTATGGAAGCAGCATATGAATCAATGAAAGTAGATGATAGAAAAATTTGTAATAAAATAAATTGTGTTTATTCTTCATATCATGGTTTATTTGCAGAAATCGATCATACAGGATATGGACGTCTTGACAAATACTGGAGAAAAGAAACAGCTAACGAAATTATGCAGAATATGGTAACACAGCCTATGGTTATTTATCCAACATCAGAAGATACAAAAAGAACATTAATGTTTACACCAAACAAATTATATAAATTTGAAGGAAATGAGAATGGTGTAAACCCAGCATATAGTCAAGAAAAAATGAGATATGTTATGAAGAATTATGTATTATCTCTCAATAATGTTGGAACATTAAAATATAGAGAAAAAGATTTAGTTATATTTAATAATAGAAAAGTAATGCATACTAGTTCTCCTACACAAGAATATGAAGATGAGAGATTTTTTACATTATTATTTTTGGGTACAACAAGTCCATTTTTAAATAGTTCTATAAATTTTTAATAAGTTCTATAAATTTTTAATTAGTTAATTGATTATATAAAATGTATAATCCGGTTGCTAAAAGAATATAACTAATTATAAGCATTGATTTGGGAACAATTAACCATTTGGGTATAGAAGAAAATGTTTCAGGATCTGAATTAATTATGGTATTAATATCTGATAATAAATAATGGGTAAGAAACAATACATTTATTGTAATCACAATAGATAGTAGAATTAATAATACATTAATATATTTATTTTTGTTTCTATAAAATCTAGAATAACCTAAACAAGCAAATGAAATCGTAGTGAAAAGACCTACATTACGAAGAGAAGTAGCGTAAAGTGTCAGTACTTTTTGCACATCTTTTAATTGTTCATTCATAAATATACACTAGGAATATATTTTATAAATTCATTGATTGAGCTTTTACTAAAATACAAGAGATATGCAATTATTAATCCTAATAAGTATCCACCACATACTTGAAATAAATTATGAGCCCCCTTTTTTATTCTTGCATATCCAATTAAAAAAATAGGTAAAAAATAATAAAAATTGTTTTTATAAAACAAAGAATCATTTTCTTTTTCTAGTAATAAATAAATCATTAAAAAAGAAATAACAGAAACATGTCCTGAAGGAAAGCCTGATTTATGATCTATTAAACCACCCGTATTAAATAAAGAACAATTATTTGCTCCAGCAGGTCTTTGAAATAAAAAAGGAAGCCATCCAAATGTCACTTCTTTAAAAAAATCTTGAAAAAATACACATAATAAAAATCCAATTAAAATAACAATATTAAAATTATAAATATAATAAAAATTAAATAATAACAATGATGTGGAAATAATATCATAAATTGAATCTACTTTTACAAACATTACAGTTTATAATTATAAAAATAAATAATTATAAACTTATTTTTTTTATTTGATTTCTTTACAGATACCATAAGGGATAATTCGTTATTTTCTTATTATAATTCATATAAATTCCACTTATTAACAAAGAAGAATAGTAAATATGAAATATTGTTTTAAAACTATGTAATTTTTTAAAACAAAATATTTTTTTCATTAATTATTTATTTTTCTTCTATTTAAACCAATTATTTTTTATTTTTTTAAGGTTATTTTTTATTTTCAGATGTTTCTTTCATATATTTATCATAGTAATCGAGTAATTCTTCCTTTTTTTGAAAACAAGTCATTTTTGTGGAATCAATAAATGATAAAGAGCTTCCTTCATGAAGATATAAAGTTAATAAAATTTCTACCATAGGAACTTTACTTTCATTGGATGTTTTTTTAAGACGAAATAATTTATCCCAATCATAATTATTAATAATGTAGTCAGTATTATTAAAAACAAACTTATTCCCTTTTTTGAAAAATAATTTTAATATAAAATTTATATTGTCTTGAAGTATACTTTTTTTTTGTGCTTCTTTTAAAGAAATGGGAGCAATTCTATATTTATTAATAACTCTTTCTAAAAATGAATTAAATAAACCAGGAGCTAAAAAAATCTTTTTTATATCGTCTTCGCCTAAATCATAATCAAAATATTTTTTTTCTAATTTGACTGTTGGTATAAATAATATATTAGGATAACTGTTGTATAAAGTCGGATTTGAATACGAAGGAAGATAAGGAGCATTAGAAATTAATTTTCCTTTATTTGTAAATGCATCAAATCTTATTTTCAATACATTGTCACTCGTCAATACTGGTACTTTCATTAATGGCTTTCTAGGAAATCTATTCACACGACCATACATATAATTATTAGGATTGTTATTAGAATTGTTAAAATCGTATTGATTATTAGGATTATTATTAAGATTATTATTTACTTCATTATTGTTCATAGTATAAGTATTTATATTATAAACATATTTTTTCTTAACCTGCATCATAATAATTTAATAATGTTTGATTTCTTTGTTTCTCTTTTTGTTTTCGTGCCTTTTCTAGTAATGCAATAGCTTCATTTATTTCTACATCACTAATAATACCATCTTTATTTTTATCAATCTTTAAATATCTTTCTTTGTTAGGTAAAATACATAATTTACTTTTGGCGTTTAACAAAAAATCAGATAAAACAACAAATGTTGCTGTTAAAAAGAAAGCTGTAATGATATCTCTTGTACCCATCCAAGCAATACAAAAAATGATTATTTCCCGCGCAACATTATATTTAACAAAGTTTTCCATAGAATCACTTAGTTTTAATTCTACAAATCTTGATCCTATATTTAAAATAATTATCATAATTCCAGCAAAAACCTTGCTATTATTTAAAGATGACAACATTTCACTAATATTCATATTAATATATACAAGTAAAATAATTTATTACAAGAAAAATTATGAGAATCCTAAACTTGATTTTACTTTATTAAATCCCTCATTTACAATGGTTGTAAAAGATTCTTTTGCTTTTTTTGTATTTCTCATTAATGGTCTTAGATTTTGTCTTATTGTCGGAGTGAAACCTTCTTTGGTAGTATTAATAAAAAATAAAATAAAAATAAAAATGACTAAAACTAAAAACAATGTATAGGTCATATAATATATATATTTATTTTATTCTTTCTTTTCACCTACAGACTTTCTATCAATGACTACTTCATTAGAATTTGTCGGTCTTAAGTTTTGTTCATTATTTAACATTGATTCAGATGAAATAATTTCAAATTCACATGAATCATCACATGGATTACAGTCTTCATTTGTAAATTTTAAATTTGGAAATGCTTTTTTAATTGACTCAGGAGTTTTGTAAGTTTCACCATCTTTAGTTAATTCTCCATTTTTGCAATGTTTTTCTTTAAAAGAAGAAATGGAATCTTTAGAAGATTTTTGGTCTTTCTTCGATTCAAAAGTTTCGATTGTATTTGAATTAAATATTATATACAAGAGAACTAATAAAATACCGAATAAACTATGATAACAACTAGCAATTATGATTACTACTAAAAACATTATTTTTCCTAAAAAATTAGATTCATTCATCATTCTTATACTATAATAATATTTTTTAGAAACAATAATTAAAATATAATCTTTATTTTTTATAAGTATAATGTCAACTTTAGGATATAGTGAAATAAATTTTAATCAAAATAATAATATTCAAAAAAAAAGAGAATTGAAAAATAAAACACTAAAAAGAAAGGAAAAGATTTCAACACCTAATCCAAAAATGGATGCTTTAATTAAAAAAATTCATGATACTGAAGACGATGAAGATGAGACAAATTTTGAGCCATTACTTCCTCCACCAAGTTCTGTATCAGTTGAAAATAATAAAAATGATTTTGAAAATGCTGATGATAATGAAATACAAGAACAAGAAAATTTTTCTCAACATGCAATGCAAGAAGCATTTACACAATTACCAAGTACTTATGCAAAGCAATATTATCAACAATATATACCCTACTATAACCAAAGCTCCGACGATCAAACACCAAATGGTGTTAACAAAGATGATCTATTAGATAAGTTAAATCAAATAATTTATCTTTTGGAAGATCAACAAGAAGAAAAAACAGGACATGTTACTGAAGAATTAATTTTGTATTGTTTTTTAGGAATATTTATCATTTTTGTTATAGATTCTTTTGCAAGAGTTGGAAAATATGTTAGGTAACTTCGTTTGATTTAATTTTATTTATTATTAATAATCACTATATGGATACTCAAACAGTATTTCAACAGCAAGAGCAAACAACACAAAATACAGAATCTTTTTCCCAAACCCCTTTACCCTCCAATTCTTTAAGTTCAATAGAAGTAAAAGATGAAAATGTGGCATTGAATCTTTTAGTTTCATATTTACATTTAGCACAAAAGCGTGGTGCATTTAATTTACAAGAATCAGCCAAAATTTGGGAATGTGTAAAATTATTTACAAAAGAAGAATAAATAAGAATAATTATTGTTATTTTTATTTATTAATTGGGTTTTTTGAATATATACAAGTATTGATATTCTAATTGAGCTAATAGGAGATCTATTTCACTTTCCACTATAAATCCTGCTTCTTTTATTTGATCAATAACTACTTTTTTTTGAGGTACCCATAATTTATGTACATTTTCTCTAACTTTTTTAGAGCCAACACCCTTATCTTTAAATATTTCTCTAAATTGAACAAAATCATTTGGATATACTTGATAATCAGCTTTATAATCAAAGTTGTTAAATACAACTGAAGAAGTTGTTATTCTTTTTTTAGAATAAGATTGTGGATTAACCATAACAAAAGGTTTAGCAGCAGGTACGACAGGATCAAATTTATTTTTGTTAACAAGTTGAACAACAAAATATCCACCAGGTTTTAGCCAACTATAAATGTTTTGCAACAATTGTCTTTTGTCTTTATAGTAATAATAGTTCATATTGAATATTAAAATATGACTAAATGTATTTGGTTGAAAAGCAATTGCTTTCATAGGATTTATATGTTTGAATTTTACATTTGGATATTCTTCTTTAGCATATTTTACCATTGCTTTAGATTGATCAATTCCCGTGACTTTTAAATCTTGTCTGCTTATTAAATCTGCTACATGGCCTGTTCCACTTCCAATTAAAAGAATATTGCTGTTACTATTAGTATCTGTTTCATTTTGTACATTTCCTACTTGAAATTGACTAACAATATCTCTATAAAATAATTGATCATATACATTCACATAGAAATCATCATATAAATTAAATCCTTTTTTAACAACATATCCATCTTTTTGATCAGTAAATCCTTCTTTCGGTGTTTCAAATTCTTTGTAAATACCTACTAAAATAAAGATGATGGCTAATACTAATAATATATGAAACCAAATTGGCATTTTTTTTAGTTTTTTCTCAATTCTTGTATAAGTGTTTAATAAATTCATTTATATATGTATAATTGTGTTATTTTTTTTATAAAAATTTTATATGAATGATTTTGATATTAATGACATAAGAATGGAAAGTGATTTTAAAGGTATGACTTTTTCAAAATTTAAAAAAACAGAAGCAAAAAAAGAATTACTAAATAGTTTAAAAAATGGAAAAATCGAAGCGTCATTAAATTGGAGTTCTGAATTTATTTGTTGTGGTTCGTTTATAGATTTGTGGGATAGTATTTTATTATTTGTAGGAAAACATATACATCTTGGAAATCCTAAACTACCTATTTATTTGTTATTAAGGTTTAATAATTTTAAAGAAATTTTGCAAAATGGATATGTTGGATTTGAATTAAATATGAGAAATAATCAAAAAATTAGAAAATTATTTGCTGAAATTATTAGTGTTTTATGTATGTCGAAAAAAAACATTCTATTGAAAATATTTCTATAAAAAAAAAAGAGGAATTCGATATGGATACAATGTCTTCTAAATTAAAAGCTCCGAGTATTGACTATGTTGGTTTAATTTTTAAATCGGAAGACCCAAAAGTTCTTATAATTGCAGTAAATGAACTTATGTATCATTTATCAAAAGACTCACTAAATTCACTTGAATCTTGTTATTGGATTGAATGGATATTAGAATTTGAAAATTTATGTAAGAAAAAAAAAGAAATTATTATTTGTGAACGAAGATCATTTGTGAAAGTTGAGGAAAAATATCAAAAAGAACCTATTTGGATAATATGGGATTGTTTTTTCCATCATTGTAAAAATAAAAATTGTTCAATAACAACCAAAATAATTGAAAGTTTGTTTGAATTATTTTGTATTAAATATACTTCTGGAGAGAAAAAGAAAAGAAAATATTTATTATATTTTGTCATTTCTCTTTTGACAGAAAATGTAAATAAAAAAATAAAAATTATTGAAAATGATGCAAAGGTTAAAAGTGTAACAGATAAAATAAATTTTATTTATAAACAAATAAAAAGAAATGAAGAATCACCCAATACTGATTATTTATTTAATGGAGTCGAGAAATCAAATAGAGAGAAAACAATTGAAAAATTAGAAACAATGAAAAGTTTAAATACATTTATTCGGAAAGAGAACTGATCATGTATTTTATTTTTTTTTTGAAAAATAACTTTTTATATTATAGGTTAACCATGTAACTAAAGCAAATAATAATCCTCCCCATAATGTATCTACTAAACCTGTAAACATGTCATAATTTTTAAAAATTGCATAGTTTGTAAAATCAAAAACACCATAAGTACAAAATCCCAATAAAAATGCATCAAATGGTGACTTTTTTTCAGTAATGATAAATTTATTAATCAATACTATTAAAAGTAAATAGGATCCAATAGCACCATATAAATTTGTTGTTAATTTTTCTTTTTGAATTTTAGATACTAGTTTTGAAAACATAGGTTTACCGATATTAGCCAAGTAAATACTGTCAATTAGCAAAAGTAAAAAAGATGAAATAATAATTTCTTCCATGTATATTATTTATAAAGAAAATTTCATTACAAAAGAGAATTTCATTCATTTGATTTTTTATATTTTTATATTTGATTTTTATATATGGAAAATCAAAATACACCGTTAGGTTTATCAACAGATTTAAATAAAGATATTGGTTTTGAGGGATCTTCTACTGAAACATCTGGGTTTGGTAATTTTTTTGAAAAAAGTGGAAAAATAGATTATTTTCGAATTGGATTGATTTTGGTAATATTGCTGTTTTTAGGGTTTAATATTTTTTCTTATTTAGGTGATTTATTGGATTATTTGAAAGAAATTTTTGCTCCATTGCTAAAAGGAATTTTGGAAAGTTTAGGTTATACCGTAGCTGAAACTACTAAAAGTGTTACTAATATAACTGCTGATGGTGCCAAAGTAGGTATTGATGTAGCTGCTGGAACTGTTGAAAGTGGCGTAAATGTTTTGCAAGGACAACTTGATATTCAAGATGATCCTTCTTTATCAAGTAATAATCAAAAGAAAAAACAAAAAAAATCAACGACAGATAATGCTTTAACTGCAGCTTTATCTGATGCTGAAAAAAATAGTGTTCCATTACCTGACGATGCTACAAGCTCAACTCAAAGAGTAAAACCTGGAAAATCAGGTTATTGTTATATTGGAGAAGATAGAGGATTTAGAAGTTGTGTTTCGGTTAGAGCAGACGATGTATGTATGTCTGGTGATATTTTTCCTAGTAAAGATATTTGTGTAAATCCTAGTTTGCGTGAATAAATAATAATAATATTTATTAATTATTATTTATAAAAATTATTTTTGTTATTGTGATGGTATATAAATAATAACACAACCTGAAGCGCCTGCTCCACCAGATGCTGGGTTATTATCTGATACCCGTGAATTTCCTTGTGCTCCTCCGCCTCCTCCAGCTCCTGGAACTTGTCCAATTTCACCTGTAACACTTGAATTTGGGGCAGAATTAGAAAGTCCTCCCTTACCATTTCCGCCTCTACCACCTATACCGTTTCCACCTTTTCCTGAAGATCCACCTCCCCCGCAAAAAGGACCGATCCTGCCCAAATGATTATACTCCTCAACACCGGTTGGATTGGTTGACGAAGCACTTTTATAATAAATATAACCAGAATTAGTTGCACTTTCGCCTGC
>MDTB01188464.1_pt1 | contig 21324 bp, 1 predicted proteins | sample 811161 | NCBI WGS metagenome assembly MDTB01 (sample SAMN05326650, study PRJNA326480) | marine metagenome | isolation source: seawater | place: Mediterranean Sea | collected 2009
AAATACAAGTTGTTTACAAGACAAATGGCACTTATTATTATGGCATGCCGGGCTATATCGGATCCTCTCTAGCCGGGCATGCCTGGCATGGGCATTTCTTATATTTACGTTATATTTTTCATTAGGGGTGCTCGCCAGGCTTGCTGGCTTGTCCGGCTTGTGCGCTTGGTGCTATGCTCTAGCTAGGAGCTAGAGCTAGTTACCTGGAGCTATAGCTCTAGTACTAGTAGTAGCAAAACATATTATTATTATTATTGCACTATTATTATGCAAGGCAAAATGGCAAACTGGCAAATGGCAAAGTCACGTTATATATTATATAAGCAATAATAATATTATATATATGATATGAATTGGATCATTATTAACAATGTTACAGTGGATAGTTAATACGGAATAATACAATCAAAGTAACTAGAAGATATCAGAAATTGTATTTGCTTTAATTAAAAAGTCGTTAGTCGTTATTATTCAAAGGGTAAAGGAATTGCTACATAATTTTATATTTATAATCGTAATCTTATCAACTGATCCACTGTTGTGTCAATCAAAAGAGAATGTTGCAGTAATATATGTTGATGTTATTTCGCAAAATATAGTAAACTAATTATCAAAACATTGTGTAAATAGAGCTGTCATGAGCAGTCGTGATAATAATATGCCATGGGCGAGGCAAAATGAGGGTAGTCCTGCTAGGAAGAAGATTCCAATGATTTTATCTTCTAAGAGACATAGTCCAAAGAAACGCCGTAAATCGAAGCATAAGCAAGGCTGGGAAACTTCGACTGGGACAAAGCGAACTCGAAACTCTGGTAGGACAGCAAAAATGAAAGCTAAATTAGTCCAGGGTATGCAAAAACGACCGTGGACAAGGTCTCTTCCAGAGTTACAAGATTTACGTGATGAAGTAAGAACAATGAAGGTCATAGAGGGTGATATGATATTCAATGCCAGGTTGGCTGATGAGAACGGAAGAAGACAACTAGCGAAAGGCTCGTTGAGTAATTTCCAAAAACAACGCGATAACGACGTATATGTAGGTAGACTAGGTCGATTTCCTAGATATATTTTGTTTCATTTTCTTACGCACATTCCAATTCGAGGTATTGATTTAAATAAATGGGCTTCGGTCTTAGATGATGGTGCACTTGCATGGATTTCTCAAGTAAATCCTTTTTTGGAACGGGTATCAATGGACTATTGTAACAATATCGGTGATTTGGGGCTAACAATGTTTTGCAAGCTGAATTCTAACTTAAGTATATTGTCTTTAAAAAAAGTCACAATATCTCCCCATGGACTTCAAGCAATAGGGGCTAACAGTAAAACTTTGAAAAAAATAGATTTGAGTGAATGTAAATATATTACGGACGAACATTTATTTGCTATGGCAAACAATATGATGTTGTTGCAAGCTTTAAATATAAATAATTGTGAAAAAGTGACTGATCGAGGAATAATTTCTGTAGTAAAAAACTTACACGGTCTAAATGAGATTAGTTTGAATTATTTACCTCTGCTGACGTCAAAAATTATTAATGCAATGATTAGCTGCCTTCAAAATTTGAAGCATTTATCTTTAGTCGGGTCAATGAAAAATATGTCAGATGTTGCTTTTGAGCGTTTTGTAATTGAAATGAAAACCATCATGTCATTAAAAATACCTGGTGGCGTAAAAATAACTAATTATACCTTTCAAAGCATGGTGCAGAAAGAGGTGTTGTACGGTCCAAAACCAACTGGTGGGTTACCAAACTTGGTTGTTCTAGATGTAAGTGGAAATAACCATGTAGATGATATGAGTCTCAGTTGGATTGCAGCAGGTTGTGATGGCCTTCAGTCTTTTACAATTCGACATTGCGATACTAATTTTGATTTGGGTTGTCGTAATTTTGGCAATATGAGGTTTTTGACATATTTAAACTTTTCATCATGTAATGGCATTAGCGATGTTGGTTTAGATTTTTTAACTGACGGTGGCTGTGGCAGGAGGCTTAAAACATTAATTTTTCAAAACATGGTTAGCGTATCGGATCGCTCAATATTAAGATTCTTGCTGACCTGTACAAATGTAACAGATCTTGACCTTAGTGACACTACAAATTTGTCTGATAAAAATGTTGCCATTACGCTACGTAAACTAAGAAAAGTAACGAAATTAAATGTAACTGGATTGCCACTAATTTGCAAACATTTTATGGAAACGATCCGTGATTATTGTCCTCAGATATACGATTTAAATATATCTAAATGTGAAAAGATTACAACGGAACTGTTGAAATTGTTACAAGAATCAAAAACAATATTTAAGATTAACATTTCTTCATGCTACGGTTTAGATGTAAATGGAATAACTCATGTTCCAAATTGGCGCTTAACACATTTAATTGCTAGGCAATTGCCAAATTTAAAAGATGAATCTATTCTATCACTTGCAAGTTCCCATGTTGAGTTAGAGTATATTGACATATCGTATAATGATATTACTAGCAAATCTTTGAATGCATTGAAAAAAAAATGTAAAAAATTACACACTGTAAATATATACGGATGCGACAAAGTTAAGCATAAAAGCATTCATTTATTTTCTGCATTAAAAAAGCACAGTGACTTTTGCTTGGAGCAAGGGTCAGAAAATTTCTATGGAATAAAACGTGGAAGAGAAGCACTTGGTAGAAAACATATGGATGAATCTTGGAGTTTATATAACAAATTTGGTAAATCGGCGGATATCATTGCGTGTGCCTACCGAACTTACGTTGCCAAATCGCTTGTCTACAACTTAAGATTGTTGCGGAGAAGGCTGCGTTTTAAAAGTTCGATTGTTATAGAAAGATATGTCAGAGGTCACCTCGCACGTGTATATGTATCTGATATGAAATATAAAATGACTTCTGCTGCATATTATGTACAGTATAGGTATAAGAAATTCGTACGAAACAGGGCATTAATGAAAGCCATGCGTTTTTGGAAGCTAGGGACAGAAAAATATTACTTTCATTCTTGGATGGAGTGGACAGAGGAAACTGTATCTCAAAGACAGACAACTAATAAACGAGCTCAAGAACGACAAGCCAACTTTTTTGCTCGCCATATGTTTGAAAAGACCTGGATGATTCCTATTTTACGAAAATGGAACAAATGGGCGAGAGATACTGTTACAGCTAGACGATTGGCAAATGACAAAATGGCACGCGCTATGGCGTTCTTTAAAAACCATACGGAACTTACATATTTTCGTATATGGAAGGAGAATAGAAAAATAGGGCCACTACGCAGGAAAAAGTTACTTGTTGTTTTTCTAAATTGTGTATCTCTAGATTCGCATAATTCAACGAAGCAGCTGCCTAAAGTGGAGAAAGCAATTAATCATTATAACGCAACTATAAGATATGAATATAGGCACAAGATTTTTGATATTTTGCATCAAAATGTATTAGATATGCACCATGCAATGGAAGCCGCTCGTCACCGCGCGGTAATGATATTTAGAAATCGAGCAAGCCATGCTGTCATTAATACATGGCATGATTACGTGCAAAATCGGCTATATAAGCGAGCGTGTGTTGTTCGGGGTCAGGAACATTTCACAGAGGTATGGAGAAAGATTGCTATTAAAAAGCTTTTTGAACATGCTCAAGAAAAAATCCGCAAACGAAATACATTTAATCGTGCGATGAAATATTGGATAAATTCTACTTTAGCAAAACAATTTACCAATTGGATTGCGTTCATAGACAAAATAAAATTTGACCGAGCCCAATTGGCAAAAGCATTAAAATGGTTTACTCGGCGTTTAGAAATGGCCAGCTTTCATACTTGGCACAGCTTTGCAAAAAGAGAAATATATAACCGTAATGCATTGAGAAAGGCTTATGCAGAAATGGCAATGAAGAAAGTAAAAATGTGCTTTAAAGCTTGGATTAGATACACAGGCGATACGCAAAGACTAAAAGTAAAATTATTAATGCGCTGGAGAAGCAGGGAGCTCCATTACTTTTTTGAGAAATGGTGGGATGTAGTTGGTCCAATTATTCAGGCTAGGCATGATGCAGAATTTGCTGCAGAGCTTAAATTGGCCAGAGAAAATGCAGCTGCAACAGAAATCCAAAGGATAATGCGTGGATACCTTGCTAAATTAGAGTTTGAAAGAGAGAAATTTGCTGTTGACTGGGCTGTTAAATACATTCAAGGTCATTGGAGGATGAGGCTCGCTCGTAAAATCATGAAGGCGCATTGGAGGCATCGTCATTTAAAAGATTGGAAAAAGGCTGAGTTGGAACATCCAAAAATGGTTGAAGAGGAGCGTGTATCATGGGAATTGGACGCTTGGTGGAAAGCGGCTACTTTCATCGAAAGATGCTATCGTGGATACATTGCGCGAAGAGATATGTATCCTGTAAGGGCTGCTCACCAAAAAGTATTAATCGAAATTCATAATGAAAAAAGTCAAGCAATATTAGAAGAAGCAGAGCGAAGAGAAGAAGCAAGGCAAGCTGAACACGCAAAGAAAATCGAAGTAACCATTATGCTGCAATGTTTGTACCGAATGTATGCCGCTCGAAAAGTGTTACAGTGGAAATGGCAAGGGCGTTTTTATTATGTTCACGCGGTAAAAATACAATCTATGTACAGAATGCGTTTTGCTATTCATCGCGCAGCAGCAAGAGCAAGATGGCTGTACATAAGAAAAAAAGTTAGAGCAAAGAAATGGCAAACGGCTCTTCTGATGAAGTTTGCTTTTGGTGCAGACACGAGACAGAAGCAAACAAAAATTTTGAAAGCATTAAATTCAGTCGGGTTACATCCTGAGGGATTTGTACCAAATCCATTTATTCTCTTAAAAGAAGTTATTTTTGATATATATTACGCACAAAGAGATGTAAAGGATATGGTCCAAGCATGGAAAGAAGGTGGGTTCAACAGTTATAAAAGAAAGAAAGTAGCTGACAGAATTTTTGATACACACATGGCGGATAATTTGCCCCGTAAAGGTGATGCCGTTCAAGTCTTGATGAATGAATATATAAGACGTGGCGAAACCGGGTATATTTTAAACGTTAAAACTGTTAATGAAGGTACTAATGCAGAAAGGCAATTAGCACTGGTAAAATTTGATAAATCTGGCATAGTCGATTGGTTACCTTTTAAACAAGAAGCAACTGCTTACACGGAAGTTTTGCCGGCGTTAACCAGAGTTAAAACTCGCGCTGTTAAATTTATGGATGTTGAAGCAGTAAAAACAAACAAAGTGGCATTACTAGCATATGCAGAAACTGAGTTAGAGTTGAGAAAGGAGTATCGTGCTGCGCGTCTAGTACAGAATGCATTTCGTTCTCGTCGAGCAAAATCTAGAACTTCCGTCCGAAGGGAAAAAGTGCGCAAGATGACAGAATTTCGAATTAAGGTGTACAAAACAGGTTTGCGTTTGTTATGCTTTGCAGATAATGCATGGATGAGATCTGTACTGATTAAACAGAAGGTCATACGAGCTAAATATTTGCCGGAACACATGTATCCAGAGTCATCTCTACAGCCTAAATGGTACAAGGAAATGATGTTAAAAAGGAAGAAGCGACGATCGAAGGCGGCAGAATTAAAGGTCCAGTTAGGATTGAGACAAAACCGTGTAAATAAGGCTAATAATGCCGGTGGACCCTTTCGAGAAGAAATGCCATTTAAGTTATATAGCGAAGCAGCAGCAGCTAGAGCACGTAGAAACGATATACGGAGATCAATTTCTGCTTATCCAACAGCGAATTTCTTTGCTAGAGCAGCTGGCAAAAATAGGTTCGGAATGAAATACAAAATATATCGTGGAATGGCTAATATTATTGGAGGTCCATCATGGAGACAAACGAAGGAACAAAGAAATACTTGGGCAGGAATCTATCAATTTCAAAATATGATTGACAGTCCACATTGCACTGCAAATGGATTCGCCATGTACCATGGAGTTTACAATCGTAAAGGGCAACCACATGGTCAGGGTTACGCGGTATTCCTAAAAGGGGAAGTGTATGGAATACCGAGTACAAAAGCCAAATATAAAGACTGGGCTTTCTACCATTCTATAGAAGGGTTCTTTGAAAATGGAATTCCAAAAGGGCCGGTTTACATCATATATAGGGACAAGTCTGTATATGAAGGGTTGTATAATGGAGAGCCATATGCGAGGCAAGAAGCCGAAAAGAGGAAAAGAATACTGGAGGCTAAGCAAAAGGAAAAAGAGAAAAAAGAAAACGACGACGACGACGATGATGATGATAACAGCAACAAGGATGATAATGATGATGAAAAGAAAGAAGAGGAAAATAGTGAAAATGATACCATTGACATCGATTTCGACGAGAATGTTGACGATGAGGAAGATAAGGAGACTCGTATAGGACTATTAAATCCATATGAAGAAAATTATGCATTTTTGAAACAAGGTATACGCAACAGAGAAACGTTTGTTAAGTTGGAGAAGGTAGAACTGCTAAGTCCAACACGGATAAAAGAAAGGAGGGATGCCACATTAAAAGTAGATTCGCCATACAAACCACAAGTAGAATCCTCGATTTATTCGCCTTACTCAAGATGGGAATCGAATTTAATTCGGAAGCCGAATCCAAATCTAAATATGGATGAGTTTGAGAGTTTCGTTCGTATTGGTACACCACAAGAGCGCTTTAAATTGCAGCTTCCACCACCGCTGGAAGAAGTCATAACCCCTGATCCAACATCAGCAATGGTACTGCAACGGAGGAAATCGAAAAAAGACGACGATTCCGATGGCTATTCCGAGAACGATGACTCAGATGAAGAAAGTGGTGATGAAGGTTTCAGCCGACCTGGAACAGCAATGACAGGGATCTTTTCTGAAGCGGAAAATGATGTCATCGATAAAACGCCTCCAGATGCAGCAGATACGTTAGAAAACGAAAAAGAGGAACAAGCTGAAACCAAAGATTTTGATGACAGTAGTGTCAACGATGAGGATGACAAGTCAAGTCCAGGTGAGGAAGTTGAAAATAATAGTGCCAGTGACTCTGAGGACAATGGAGAGAAGTTAGATTCAGATAATGACTCAGGCGAGGAAAACGCTGAAGACGAAAGTGTTGATGAAGAGGAAAACCAATCAGGCTCAGCAGAACTCGAGGAAGATTCCCTTTCCGAAACAAGCTCTTTATCTACTAGGTCATATGACGAAAAATATAGGGATCCCGATTGGGGCCGATACACATCTGCAGAAGGGGAAAGGTGGGAAGGATATATGGTCGATAATAATTTTGATCCGAAAGGGAGAGACGGGCATTCTGGGATAAGCGGTCGATTTTTTACCGTAGACAGATATAATGAAACCTACGATGGTGACCTTGTAAAAGGAATTCGACATGGTAAAGGTGTATACCGCTTTGATGACGGTACTAATTATACAGGTGATTGGGTTGATGGGAAAAAACATGGACATGGGCGTTTGGAAATGGCAACTGGCGAAGTGTATGATGGGACGTGGAAAGATGACAAAATGCATGGATATGGGGTACATTTATTTGCAGATGGGTCTACTTTTGAAGGGAAATATATTGATGGAAAATGGGAAGGTTACGGAAACTGGGTTGGCTCAAACGGTGAAATTTATAATGGATGCTACAAAAACAACAAACGTGAAGGAACTGGGCGTATGGTGTATGAGAACGGTGGGCGATATGTAGGGACATTTCATGAAGATTTACGCCATGGACAAGGAACATTTTACCTTCCATTCGACCCAATGGAAGAACCGGGAATGAGGTTCTTGCCAAATGGTACTCCTACTTGGTACCGTGACAGAGAAGAATTCAAAGAAACATACATTGGTACATGGGTGAAAGATAGAATGGATGGAACCTCCCTCTATTTAGTCGATCAACCAACCAATTTTATCTTAAAACGGCATGGTTTTTGGGAACGAGGTGTCCTTATGAAATGGGTTTACACTTTTCCCTATGCAGAGGCTACAGATTACTTTTGTAATCTTCTTAAAGATCCGCAAATGTATCGACAAGCATATGGCATGTCAGTCATTCAAAAATTTCCATATCTTCCTGATGGAGTGGATCCATCGGATGATCGTATACCTTCAATAGTCAAAGGCCTATTAAAGGCATGGAGACAATTCAAATGGGAAATAGATTTAATCGGAATGACACTTTACATGCAATATGCTCCGAGAGTACCTTTGTTGAATGAGGCAATAGAAACAAAACGACAAGCATATCGCGAAATTCGTGCTAAAGCCTTGGATTTAAAAGAGGAAATTGAGGAGCAGGAAGAATTGGTGGAAGAGGAGAAGCATACCTATGAAATGGCAAAGGCTGAATTTGATAAATTAACAAATAAAATTCAAACGTATTGGGATACAGATGAGATTGATGAAGATGATAAATGGGAACATATTGTAAAGCAAATATTTGAAAAAACTGAAGAGGAAGATTTCCGTATAGTTAATAAATTGGTTACTGCACCGAATGTAGTTTTCGAGAAAATGATGAAAATCTTATGCATCATTTTTAATTGTGAGCCGGATTGGAATAATGCTCGTATCTTGTGTTCTGATAGTGAACGGGCAGTGCTGATGGGCGACAAAACTGCAATCACAAAAGGTCCTTTTAAAATAAAGTTTTGGAATGAAATCCGGCGCTTCAACGTTTATAAACTTGGTGCTGATAAAGAACGCTTGGAGCAAATTGCTGATATGGCATACGATCCATTGCTACAACCAGCAAACCGCTTGATCAGAGGAGTCACACCAGCTGCGCAGCTGATGTATCATTTTATCAAACCAACCTTGCAATACGCTCTTCAAGCACGTAAATTGTTGCCTTGGAAAAGACAGTTGACTACGGCAACATTAGATTTAGAAGATGCAAAAATGGCATATGAAGACGAGGTAGATACGTTAAAGGCTATTAACGAAGAACATGAGAAAATTCAATCTAGAGTTAAGAAAGCAGCAGATGAATGGCGAGATGTTTTCCATGAAGCACAAAAGACTATAGTAATTTATGAAAAAATTAAGCGTCTACGCAGTGGGAGAGATAAAAATTTGAATCTTGGTGCGTTGAAAGTTGACACTCCAACAAGTACAGTGGCTTCTAGTAGTGAAGAGTCCGGTAGCGACAGTTCCAGCGATAGCTCCAGCGATGACTCTAATGATAGTAGCGGTGATTCCGACGATAGTGATTCTGATGATGACAGTGATGAAAAAGAAGACGGGGTATTTAGTGGTTCGGAAGATTCAGATTCAGATGATTCATAATTTGGGAAAATGTTAGTGTGTGAGAGAGTGTGAGTGAGGTAAGCATTATTACATTTTTTACTTTTTACTAAACTATAATTATAGCACATACTATGCGTATGCTAAAAGTATATTGCTGATAGGAAAAAATATGTTATTCTAATAACTAAAAGACGGTTTCTTTCGGCACAAAAAAAAGAAGGGTGCCTTAGCCTGGAAGAAAGCTGGAAAGCCACCACTGGAAAGACCAGTGGCTTTTGCATTTCCTCTTCTTTTATAACTGCTGTGCTATTGTTATGCTGCGTTTACATTTTATTTTGTTTCTGTAGTATACTACTAGCTTCGTATAGTCGGGCTGGACTAATTGTTTTACATATTGATAATTTTAAATTACGCTTACTCTATATGTATGACTATAAATACATCCAAGAAAGATTTTGTGGGCACTAAAAAATTGGCAAGCTAAAAAAGGAAAAGCTAATAAAATATAAATAATGCTGTGTTTATGCTATGTGTAATTCTTTAAGAAAAACGAGGTGAGGTGCCAAGACATCTTATTGTAGTAGTGCTATTCAAATGTTATTTGTTACCATTGAAAAATGAAGGGATCGATGAAGTTATCTCGAAGATAAATTAAAAAAAGGGGGGCAAGCGTAATACTAACTTCGTGTTATTTCTGCCAGGACATAGGCATAGCATTACGACAATTTGCATTATTTATTTGTTATAATTAAAAAAAACATATCTAAAACAACACTTTACACCATGAATATTAATATATGACGTGTATATGTATAAGACATAAAACAGATTGGAATCAATTCAGAACTATACATTAATCGAATTTATATTAATACGAGTGGTAGTGGAAAGTGTTAGCATTTTACATCGTCACATATTCGTTTGTGTATTTACTTATATATAGAAACTGAGGTATATAATATTTATTTTTAATAATTGGATTAATAGTTTTAGGATATTTATTATTCAGGAAAGAAAAAAAGATGTTAAAAATTGCGTATTTAGTGTTAGTTGTTATTGTATGCTTAGCAGCATTCAGTGATGCAGTAGACAAAGCGCATTTTAGAAAAGGTCTTCTCCGTGCAACAATAGACAAGGCGAAAGTCCTAGCACCGGGAAAGAAAGCGTGTTGTAAAGCAAAAACTGCCGCATGTTTATCATGCTGGGCAGGAGTTGATGTTGCAACATATTGCGAAAAAGAACCGACAGCACCTGGGTGTGAAAGTTCAAAACTTGCTGTAATCCAGCAGGACAATTTTCAAAGAGGTTTAAAGAAAGATATGTGGAAAAAACTTCGTGGTGGTGGTGTTGATTTAGAAGGTTGTAAAAGTGGATCACCAGCACTTCGTTTCGAATCCACTGATGCTGAAGTACATGGTGCACCATCAGTCACCACCAAAGTACAAGACTTGTTTGGCGGAGGTGAGCTAGAGTTTAAACTTAAGTTTTGTGATGGAACTCCGATGGGAGGTGAATTCAATAGAACCAATGGTGTGCTGATACAATACAGTGCAGATGGGCAAAAATGGTATAAGTTAGAAGCATATTTACAAATGGCGGTTGGGGAATCTTTAAAAAAAGATTTTGTGAAGATTAACATTCCAATCAACAAAAAACACCACTTGAAAGCGGCAACCAGCCACACTTATTTCAAGTTTACACAGTATTCTGCTGGCCGTGGCAACTGGGCTATTAAGGATGTCGTCATCCGTCAAGCTGCCCTTGCGACAACAGCAGAAGATAATTTCGCAACAAAAAAGTCCGGTGTATGGTCATATCCTTTAGTTAAGAAAGGTGCAGACTCATACAGATACAAATTGACAAAAAACGGAGTATATTTTGCTGGCAGTGCCAATATGGAGCATACTTTGGGATTGCAACGCGCGTTCACCAGTCCGTTGAAAATTTCTGCAACCGTCAAGAAAGACGATAAGTGCAGTAGTCATTTCATCGCATTATCAAGAAGAACAAACTTTGTGTTTTCGTGGGGTAAATCACCTGGAGAAGTTAAAGTTGGTTTCAATTGTAACCAACGCTTTATATACTCTCCATGGGGCAACAAAGTTGTTAAGTGCCCAGGTAATGGAGACTACAAACTTGTAGTCGTCGTGGATCAATTTAATATCATCCTCACCGATGAGGAATACAAATGCGATCCTATCAAAATCGATAATTCTCCATTCTATGGAGGACATGGGTTACCTCATTTCATATTTATTGGTGCCGATCAAGATAAACCGATGAAAGCTTCCTTGTTCAAACATTTCAAGGTTGAACAAACAGAATGGGATGCGAAAGGTCGTGACTTAGGGCAGGTTCTTATCAAAGATAAACTTCAAGCTTTATCATCTGATACCTGGCAAATTGATGGCAAATCGAAACGTTTATTCGCCTTTGCTCCAGATGGCCTTAAAGTTGGTCAAATGGGAGATGTTAAAGGGAGCAATAAACCAATGCGTAGTGTAGAAACATTTAATTTGCCTCTTGCCATTTCTGCGACTGTTTTATCGTTCGAGAAAACGGCTAATTACTATTTGGCAATTTCTCCTGATCCAGATTTCCAATGGGACATTTTCCCCAACAAAAATGCATTGAAATTTGAATGGAGTTGCAAAAGTAAAACGTTTTTAGGTTTCGGCGATACTGTTAAAGAAGCAAAAGCATCTAAAGGGGAATGCGATGAATCAAAATGTATCGATGACAAAGAGCACAAACTTGAAATTAAAGTTTTCCCTGACATTATTACGTTTAAAGATGGTTGTTGTAGCATGTTGTCTGTTCCAAACAAGTGGGGCATGGAAGCACCTGTACATCTTTTCGTTGGTGCGACTAGAAGAGACAAAACTGCTTACCCAGCTCAATTTAAAGAAATCGTTGTGAAAGGTCAAGCACGACCACCGACCATTGAAGATGATAGCATTTTAATGGATGATAATTTTGATTTTAATGATGAAAAAAATACTGCCATGTGGACTATGACAGGTCCATGGAAAACTACTGGTCAAGTAAGCAAGAAATGTGGCGCAGCAGAAGGTTCAGCAATGGTATTCTCCTCCACTGGTACGCGTATGGCAACTATGAAACCTTTGAATATGCCTCATGGAGCAAAAGTTACGTTTGACTTGAAATTTGGCGGATCCTCCGTAAGCTGTGCCGGTATGGCAGCAGGGAGACCAGAAAGCAGGGTTGTTCTTCGCACTAGTGTCGATAATGGTAAAACCTGGACGAATATTGAAACGTGGAAGGGCGACGATTTCAGAAATATTTTAAATGAATGGAACAACATGGAATTTGCATTAACGAAAATGGATTACCCATTGCTAAGTATGGCAAGTTCAGTATTGATACAGTTTATCCAGCCAGGTTACAATCGTCCATGCTGCGGGCATTGGGCAATAGATACGGTTCGTGTGACCTCACTCGAAATCAAAGGAGAGCCAATATTTACTGAAGCATTTGATGGTGCAAATACTGCTATGTGGACTTACCCATCAAAGTCAAAAGCTTACACATATGGTTTCGATGACGGTTTATGGTTTACTGGTGATCCAAACACTAAAACCACAATTCGCACAAAAACCACTATGCCACAAAACACGATGATCAAAGCAACTATTGATAAAAACGATGCATGTTCCAATCATTACATCGCAATTACGAAACAAAAGGATCTTAAGTTCTTCTGGGGAACACCAAAGAACGCAATTTACTTTATGTGGAATTGTAACCAAAAATATATCTATGCACCCGATAACCGTACTTCCGTAGATTGTAAAAAGAATACCAAGATTAAATTATCCATTCGTATGGAGGAAGGCAGAGTTGTTTTTGAAGATGACAAATGTGGTGCATTAATCATGCCAACGAACTCTGACTTGACAGAATCTCAATATTACGTTTACATTGGTGCTGCACAAGATAGGACAGACATTAAAGCGCGATTCATGAATTTCCGTGTTGAACGTTTGCCGGATAAACAGAAAAATTTCATGGAAGCAGTTGTATCTGAAAACTTTGAAAAGAGAAACAAAGACATTTGGGAATATCCTACTCTTAAAGATATCATGGAAGCAGCAGCAAATGCAAAGAAGGAGAAAGCAGAGGCAAAGAAAGCGTTAGACAAAGCAATCACCGATATGGAAGATGCCAGCGAATCTATCGGATACAGTGTTGAAAATGCAACGAACAGTGTCAAAGAACGGAGGAAAGAATTGAAAAGATTAGAAGCAACTGACAAAGCCTTTGCTGAGCAACAACGACTAATTGACGCACTTACAAGCTCCATTAAAGCTACTACCAAGAAGTTAAAGAAAACTAATGCAACATTAATGTTGGACAAAATGAAATACGAAAATAATATGCAAGATTTAAGAGAGAAAAAGGAACAAGGTAAAGCTAAGTATTTGATTGAAAAAGCAGAAAATTTGCTTGAAGAATCCAAAGATGACGTTAAATATACTCAACAGACACAACGCAAATTAATGAATTTAATTAACAGTCATTTGCAGCAACGTGCACAGCTTGTAGCAAGTATTAATTCTCCGATTCGTCCAATCATGAATTTAGTCGCAGACGTTGAAAGAAGCGAAAACACTATCGACCAATTGCGTCAAAAATTGGCAGATTATAAAACAAAAGCAACCGAAGCTGCCAACAAAGTTGAAAAAGATTCAAAGATTGCCGAAGATTTACAAAGTACTTTGGCTGATTCATCTGACCCAAAATCAGAAGAAGCTATGATGAAAGCTGATAAAACCGTTAAGGAATCGTTGAAACAAGTGAAAGAATCAAACCAAGTTCTTCTGAGGTGCTTATTAAATATCAGCAACAGTGTAGAGCAACTAAATATTACGCAGAAAAAAGTAAACGATATGACGTTCGATATATTGAGTAAATTGAGAAGAAACGAACAAGTGGCTGAAAGAAAAATGATCGAAACTAGTCGTAATTTTAAGAACTTGAACAGCTACGTCAAATCAGGAAAATACGAAATGAATAAAGCCAAAGTTAATCTCGCTAATGCTAAACGTTCAGGAAATACAAACGAAGCACAAAAGCAAGCTGATTTAGTGCAATCTTGGGCAGAAAAAGTCGGTGATCGTGTTGATAAGGCTAAAACTGCAGAAGAAGGAGCTAAGAATGCATCGACTGTATATCAAAATGCACAAAACCAAACTAACGCTTTTGAGTCATTTTACAAAAGCTTTACCATTGCTGCACAGGCTCAGAAAACACTTACGGATAATCTATTAAAAGAACAGTCTGCAATTAAAGAGAAAAAGGCTGCTGAGGATCTACTAGCGACGGCAGAAGCTGCATTGCTACATGCTGCTAAAGTTAAGAAAAGCGTGACCTCAAATGGTTTAGGATACAAAGTTGGTTATGGCTCTTTGAGTATTGACTCAGCAATGAGCACTGCAATTCGATTGAAAGAAGAGGTAACTGGTCCAACGACCATTAAAGTAACAGTAGATAGAAAAGAAGCATGTTCAAATCAATTTGTAGTTCTGTCAAGAAAACCAACTTTCCACTGGCCAATCAAAAAAGGCGAAGAAGCTATTGCAATGCGTTTTGCATGTAATTTCAAAGACGTGGATGGTATTGAAACTGTAAAAATGATATCTGGCTATAAAAAGAAACCAATTGCCTTTGCAAAGTGTTCATCCGATGATAAAGTTATTATGAGCATAAAGGTTCATAATGGTTATGTTACATACAAAGATAATGCAGGCTGTAGTGACATTACAACTCCATTACCTTTCCTTGACGAACCATTTTATGTATTTGTTGGTGCCGCAAAACCTAAGACTAGTGCTAGAATCATTAATTTTGAATTGATGAAACCAGAAATGCCACCAAAATTGAAGAAAAGCATCGTTATGTTCGATGATTTCGATTTCCATGATGATATATGGAGACCGCAATGGAATATTGATGAAACAAAAGATCGCTTAACAAACGGAGCTGTTGATAAATTTTGCGGATCCGTCACTAAAAGCGACGGCAATTCTATGAGAATGTTTAAAGAAGGAAAAAGAATTGCCACCACAAAAGTTGTTGATGTTTCCAATGGTGGTGAATTAACGTTTGCTTTGCGTTTTGGTGGTACAAACGGCACGACTGCTATGTGTGCGCCAATGATAAATAGAGATGATGCCGTAGTTCTTGAGTACTGCACAAGAGATTGTGACAATCAAAATACCGAGGCTGAAGGCGACAATAGCGATGAATCCTCATTAATAGAAGCATCGGCCATTCCAGGTGAACGCACCGTGAAAACCATTGCTGGCAGATGGCGTGGAAGCTGGAAACAAAAATTACCAGAAGAGGATACATCTGTAAATGCAAAATTAGCAGTTGTATGTTGTTCTGATAATGAAAGGTTGGTTGATAGTGATAAATATGGTTGCCATGCACGCAAGAGTTACTTCGAAGCAATCGATATATGTAGAAACAAAGGGTTCAGATTGTGTACGTTGGAAGAAGCGAAACAATGCAGAACCTGTGATACTAAATGTAACTTTAATCGCAAACGCATCTGGACTTCCTCCGGCGAAGTGAAAGTGCAAGAGAAAAATCCTGCAGATGATGATACGCCAATGGTTCCACATAACAAGACCAAAGTATATCCAGGCGGTTGGGAACTTTTAAGCAAATTTTCCGTTGCACAGGATGGTGATCGATTAAGTCGTGGATTTACCTCAGAACGTGTCTTGTTGGATTATGATAATAAATACGTCATGTCAGATCGTACTCAATTTAGGTTGAGACAATTGAACGAAAAAAACGACCCAGCGACTAACATGTGGGCAATCGATGACGTGAAAATTGATACAAATAAAAAACCTTTACGCCCACGTGGTCAGCCTAGAACCATTTTAGTGAACGATAAATTTGAAGGGGATCAAGGAGATAGATTCAATATGCAAATGTGGTGGTGGGATATGTGGAGAACCACTGGTCGCACAGACGGAGATTTGGTTGGAGGATTCGGCGGCAAAGGGCAATCTTTAACTTTTGGCGGCAACGTTTCACATAGTACATGGCAAATTGCACAAACACCACCAATCGATACTATTGCAGATGGTGGTGTCACATTGGCATTTTATTTGAAATTTGGACGTAAGGGTGAAAATGTAAGCGAAGCTCACCGTGGTGTAGAGCTTCAATACAGCCTTGATGGGCCAGAAGGGGAATTCAAAGTTATCAAATCATGGATGGATGTATTAAAATTTGATCAATGGTCCAGGCAAATGGTCCAAATCGACAATTGCTCAACTCCTGAGGTGATGTCCAATAACACTATTTTCCGATTCATATTAGCAAAGAATGAAGATGTTGCGGCAAATTCATGGCATGATATCTGGGCTATTGATAATTTCCAAGCTCTTGTGGGAGAACATCGTATTGGATGGGAAACTGGTGATTTGTTTAAAAGAGATGATAGCTTATTTTGCTATCAAGAACCGCGTCAAATAACTCCATATCAGTATGATTATGTTACAGATGAAGATGGTGGCATTGCCTTCTCCGGGGATGGTGCAGGTAGAGGCAGTTTAAGAGCACATTCTTCTTTCCAAACGCCATTATCAATTGCTACAACTATTGTAAAAGACGATGAATGTTCAAATCATTACGTTGCTATTTCTACCGATAAGTATTATACCTTTAGTTGGGATCGCGAGCCAAATACTTTTAAATTTGTTTGGAGATGCGATAGAAAAGTTTTAATTACTCCATACAGTTCTTCATCGACGGAATGCGCTGACTTCAAAAGTTACAAAACTAGAATGAAAGTTTCTCATGAAGGTGTTGAGTTTAAAGATGACGGTGGATGTATGACCTTGCGTGCAGATATCGGAATGCAACAGGATACCGATTTCTATGTATATTTTGGTGCTGTGCAAAAGGGAGATGATAGTAGACAAACTGATCGTATTATGACTGATAATAATGGACCACAACACAATTTGACCGAGTTAAGACTTGAAAAAGTTAATGCAACATTGGATTATAACGAAAGTGAAGCAGAAGACATAAACAAACTGAACGACACGAATGCCCCACAATTGGATACTCCTGATAAGGAAGCAAAAGATAACATGGATAATAAAAAAGCATGGAAAGATAGCTTCTTGCAAGTTGCTCCTTTGGGTAAAAATAATATCGATGGTGTAGCTCCAAAAGTATCTCCAATGACGTGCGGTAAAGCGTTGGCAGAAACATGCGGGAAAGTCTTAGGACGTATGTGCTTAGATTGTTACATGAAAAACTCAAAAGCAATTGTAATTAAGGCAGATGGATTGGTCTGTGATTTGAAAGAAGCTAAAGCAATATGTGCTACTAATGCACACTTAGACAAAACGATTGTAGCAGAAGAAGAGGGTCATAAAGAGATAAGTAAACGATCTGGAAAACCAGCCCGTTTCATTGCCATGAAAATAGGTAATACAGGAGCTTTCATCAATACATATAACGCAACATCTAGATGCCCAAGAATGCATGATTGTGGCTTGTCACCATGGGGTAGATGGGGAAAATGTAATTCAGTTTGTGGTGATGGCATGTCGAAATCTTACCGATATGTAATTCGTCCACCGAAATATGGCGGATTGCAATGCCCAGACCATCACAAGCTTGTAAGGGAACGCTCTTGTAACGTTAGAAGTTGTGATTGCCATGTTACTCCATGGGATGATTGGTCATGCTGCACACAAAAATGTTCTGATCCAAAGAATGATCCATTAGTACCTGGCACTCAATTTACTACCAGACGCGTAATTTTGAAACCATTGAAAACTGGTATGGCATGTCCAATATTGAACAAAAGCCGTACATGTAATGAAGAGCGCTGTGCTGCCGTAGGAATACCACCCCTTGGTCAAACCAAACAATTCTTGAATCAAACCAAATCTGAGCCTTTCGTTGCAGCAAATCATGACGACTTCTGTATGCAAGATCAAACTACATTAGGATCTTACAAATATGATTTCGTTTCGAAATCTGATCCTTCAGGGGAGAAATTTGGTATATTTTTCACAGGCGACAGTCGAGGTGAAGGATCAATCCGATCTAAAAAATCTTTCCGTGCAAATGATTTAGAAATTGAAGCCAAATTGGATAAAAACAGTCGTTGTGCTAACCATTGGATAGCAGTATCTCCAGATGAATACTTCACTTGGAACTATGAACAAGAACCTCGTGCTATCAAAGCAGGTTGGTTCTGTGACTACAAGTTTTTAATCACCCCACGTGGTAACTTTTCTACCAAATGTAATCGTATCCGCAATTACAACGTTTCCCTTAAAATTGTAGGAAACACTGTTACTTTTGAAGATGATCAATGTGGTAAATTAGAGGGCCAAGTAGATTTACGACCAGAATATCGCGATGTATATGCGTTTATTGGTGCAGATCACTTAGCGGGTAATGAAACAATTACTCTTGCTAAGCCTTTAACAATCGAGGAATTGTCTGTTCTTGAAGATCAACGTGGAACACTTGGCCCAGAGGGCGGTTCAGATGATGGAACACAAAAAGTCATCTTGACAAAAAGCGATATGGATCAATTGGCGGGTAATTTAACTTCAGGAAACATGTCCATGAATGGTACTTCCGATAGCGAGACGCCACCAGATCTTGACAACGCTATCCCTCGTAGAAATGGTCCAATTAGCCGTGTTATGACAACAAATAAACACACTGGTAAGAAAGAAAACGAAAAAGAGCCACAAGCGAAGAAATTTAGAGAAGCCGATCCAGGTAAAGTTTGGGAAGGTGCTCAATCCTGGTTGATTCACAATGTTTATCGTGGTACATTGACTTCAGACTATTTAGCTGGTGCAAATTTATATAGATATAATGGAACCAACTGGGAGAAAACCGATAATCCATTACCACCTGAGATGAACGATGAGTACATTGCAGCTGATAAAGGTTGGCCTGTAGATGCTTGGATTAAAGATACAGATGTCATGGAAATCTATGCAGCTGGTCCAATAAATTCAACGGTTTCACCTACTGAAATGATTGTTACCGCTCATAAATATACTGGGAAGGAAGTAGGAGCAAGAGCGTCAAATGAGGATTATGGTGGAATATTTTCGGATATTAAGAAGAGTCCTAGTGGACCAACCAAAGGTCTACTCGAATCGGATCATAATTTTGCTTCCGCTGGTAACAGCGATGGCTCCGATAAAACTGAAAGTTTGTTCATCGAAAGCGCTGAACAACGTGGAGAAGGTTCCTCTGCCATGAGTATTGATATTACCGATGCTGCACAACGCGCTGCACATGCTGCATCTATTCCTGGCAAGACGCAAAAAACTATTTTTGGTAACCCTGTTGGACTTCATAAGGGCAGCCCCGTGAAAGATACGCCGGTCACTCAACGAATGGCTGTTAGATGTTGTTGGAATAAAAACGTCAAGCTATCACACGATAAGTATGGATGCCATCCACGAAAAACATATAGTGAAGCAAAGGATATCTGCGAAAATAAAGGTTTCAGATTGTGTAGCCTTGCGGAAGTAGAAAAACATAAAACGAGTGGTACCGGTTGTGGTTTTGATAATAAACGAATTTGGACTGCATCTTACGGTGAAGATGGTGACGATGATAATGCAGGGGAGGGTAAGGTAGATACTGGGGCAAGAAAAATGAAATCCATTGCTGGTGATGGTCTTAACGAAGCTTTCCCAGAGGAAATGACGGTAGTTTCTACTCGCCTAAGTGTCCGCTGTTGTCATGATACGAAAGCAAAACTTCCACAGAGTGGTCCGGATGGATATGGCTGCAACATGATGAAGACGTTTGATGAGGCCGAAGAAGTTTGCAGCAAAAAAGGATACCGTTTATGCTCCGTTAAGGAACTAAAAGAAGGCCGTGCTCGGGGTACTGGTTGCGGTATGGATAACCAACGTGTATGGACTGATACCGGCATGAAACAAGAAATTGAAGGAGAATGCCTAGTTGTTGAAACAGGTAAAGGGTATTACTTCCGTGGTTCAGACTTGTCAGGTAAACGACTATGTTGTGATCCAAAAGCGAAACTGAACAAACGAACTGGAGCATGTACAAATCCAGAAACCAAAGATGTTTGCTACCTTTACGGAAACGATTTGATGTCCACTACTCCACATCCATGTGCTAGTGTACAAAAAATTTCTGGATGGAAACTCGTATTTACCCAAACCGTTGAACGAGACTTCCGTGGTTCATGGCAACGTACGACTCTTGACGCAAACGGGAAAGAAACCATCACCAAAGGTGAAAATAACAATTGTGCCCCAAGCATTAACTGGTTCAAAAATCAAATTTTAGATGCAGGATTAAATATTGAGGAATACATGTTTGAAACTTCATACAACAACCAAATTAAATCCCAAGTAGTAGGTAAGACGAAAGAAGTTGTCGGAGATGAAACTTTCTTCGGTGGTGTTAAAAAAGGCGATAACGGTGTGTGCTTGAAAAATATGAAAGTTCAAAAGCCGTATGGTGACAAAGTTGCAAATGCTCAAATTAGTTATGGCATGCAAAAAGATAGTTCCAGTTTCTGTAATTATAGAACTGGAAAAGCTAGTGTAAATAGTTATATGGTAGTCAACACTGGAAGAAAAGATACTTTCGCTGCAGATTATAGTTTCTTCTCCTCTACGAATGATGCAGGTTCCATGAGTATTTGTGGTAAAACTGAAATTTTTAATAACGATAATAGTGACAAAACGAAACGCACGCTTTCCTTATATGTGCGCGGCAAGGCGGAAGAGAAAGAACAAAAAGTAGGACAGTGTCCAGGCGGTGCGATGGAATTGATGGATAAATATGGTGAAAGTAGATTCTGTAATAAGAACTCCCCATGCCCAGCTGGTTATACTTGTGATGTTGTCACTAATTCAGATAAATCCGTTTGCTGCGGCGGTGCTGTCACCTTGAACGGAACAACTGAGCTTGATGGACGTTTGCCAATTCCTGGGGAACCAGAGAAAAATTATGCATTGTTCACTATGTTGCGAGTTAGTGGTCCAGGTGTGCTTATC
>MDTB01037960.1_pt1 | contig 21323 bp, 24 predicted proteins | sample 811161 | NCBI WGS metagenome assembly MDTB01 (sample SAMN05326650, study PRJNA326480) | marine metagenome | isolation source: seawater | place: Mediterranean Sea | collected 2009
ACTACGACACAACCGCTATACGAAAAACAGAGGATCGAGCTGGCCTGTAAGCCGGGTTCTGTCATCGACAATCATTCATCTGGGACATACGTCACCGCATGCCTCAAGCGACCTACCCGAACCCACCGCGGACCACGGTATGAGGTTCCTATTTGGTCTTGCTCCGGGTGGGGTTTACCTTGCCCTGTCCGTTGCCGTCCAGGCGGTGCGCTCTTACCGCACCATTTCACCCTTACCAGTCTCCTGGCGGTATCTTCTCTGTTGCACTATCCGTGGACTCACGTCCCCCAGGCGTTACCTGGCACCCATGTCCTTTGGAGCCCGGACTTTCCTCCAGGACCGTAGGTCCCAGCGATTGTCCGGCCAGCTCGACCGACAAAGCCTAGCCCGTCTGTTTTAGCAAATCACGTCCAATATCACTATTACGCATTCATCGCTCGAGCTGCCGAAGCAGGGCATCAGCGCTTCGCCTCCTTTATAACCATGGCGAGTTCATAGAGGATGCGTCTGTCGATACCCGTGACTTCACTGGTAACGCGTGCAGCACTACTCGGTGATAGCTCGCTCAGCAACACCTCGAGCAATCGCTGATCAGATGCGGAAAGGTCGTTGGTCACCTCTGGCGAGCTGACGAGGAGAACAAATTCTCCCCGATCCGGTACTACTCCTGTCTCGATGACACGGGCCGCATCACTGGCATCGCCGCGCCATATCTGTTCATACCGTTTGGTCATTTCGCGGCAGATGACGACTCGCGCGGTAGCACCGACCACCTCTGCAATGTCACGAAGTGTTTCTGAAACGCGGTGTGGGGCTTCGTAAAGCACGAGTGTCGTCACACCGGACGAAAGCTCCGACAGCCGCGTACGGCGAGCCGTTTTCTTAGATGGCAAAAATCCACAGAACAGGAAACTGTCTGTGGACATACCGGACACCGACAATGCTGCCATCGCGGCAGATGGTCCCGGAACAGGGATCACCCCCAACTGCGCCTCAATGACCGCGTTGACGACCCGATAACCCGGGTCACTGATCAGCGGTGTCCCTGCATCAGAAACAAGCACGACTTGCTGTCCGCCCCTGAGTCGGTCAACAATTTCGCGCGCAACCACTTCCTCGTTGTGATCATGGCAGGCAATCAGGGGTTTTTCCTCAATGTCGAGCGCTGCCAATAGCCTGCCCGTCACGCGCGTATCTTCAGCGGCAATGACATCCGCCTTTCGCATGACGTCCACCGCACGATACGTGACATCCGCAAGGTTACCGATAGGGGTGGCAACCACATAGAGATCTCCTGGTCCTGTTTGCGACATTTCGCACAGCACTCCTGCTCAAGTCATGGAATAATAGACAAATGTCAGTCAGCGTTGATTCATTACCACAACGATCGGATATTCGCATGCAATGGTTACAGCGCTTGCAAGGGTGCCCACAATTTATCGCTCTGATCGCTGTGCTGATGCTCGTCGGTTGTTCGAGCCCTGTGAGCCCACCTCTGGCGTCAGAGCGAACGACCGTTCGGCCTCAGGCATCAATAGACTCTACCGATATCGACGAGCTCATCATTCGCGCAGAGCAGCGACCCGGCGCTGACGGTAATCCATTACGATTACGCGCCGCAGAAATCTCGCTCAACAACGGTGACCTTTCGCGTGCGCGGCTGATTCTCGACAGCATCGTCCCGCCTGTTGACGACCCAAACCAACTGCGCATTCTACAGGCACGTCTTGCGATCGGTACCCGTGATGTATCGTTTGCCCTCGCGTTGCTTAGAGAGGTCGTGAGCCATCAGAATGAGCCGTCAGAAGAGACGCAACTCCTGCTTGCCCTCTTGAGGTCACAGGCCTACCTCGCCGGTCGAAGTTATCTGGCAAGCGCCCGAGAACTCATCTACATCGACCACCTGATCGACGGCAAACAACGCGCGGCCCATCACGAGCGCATCTTCCAGACCTTGCTCAACCTGTCTGCTCGACATCTGCGCAGCCACGCAGAAGAGGCGATTACTAGCGGCCTGCGAGGTTGGTTGTCTCTTGCATCGCTCACCCGGGAATACGAGAACGATCCAATGCAACAGCTGCAGGCCCTGGAGAACTGGGGGCGCGTCTGGCGACACCACCCAGCCGCCAGCCAACTACCACAAGGCCTTGCGACCCTGTCCCAGTTGGTCGCGAACCAACCGCGAGTGATCTCAATCATGCTGCCGCTCTCCGGTGAGCATGCAACCTCAGGACGTGCTGTTCTCGATGGTATCCTTGCCACCCACTTCGCGGTTAGTGGTCCTGCCCGGATTGACGTTGTTGACACCACGACCGGCGACATCCGAGAGCTCGTCGCAGGTGCAGCCAGACAGGGTGCAGAACTGATCATCGGCCCGTTGCTGAGGCAACGCGTCACTAAACTCGCACAGTCGCCTTCTCTGCCAGTACCTGTGCTTGCGCTGAATCGCACTTCGGATGGCTCGGGGCATCCTGATCTGTACCAGTTCGGTCTGGCTCCCGAAGACGAAATGCGACAGATCGCCTCGCGGGCCTGGCAGGAAGGTCATCGCAACGCCGTCATCATCAGTCCCGCTACTCCATGGGGAGAGCGTAACGCCAGAGCATTTACAGATCTCTGGTTGCAGCAAGGCGGCAACCTAGTCGCTTCTACTATGTTTGAAGACAGTCAGGACTATTCTGACCTCGTCAAAGGCCTGCTGAAAGTTGACCAGAGCGAACAACGTGCCACCGATCTGCGTCGTATCACCGGCGAGCGTTTCCAGTTCACGCCTCGCAGGCGACAGGATCTTGATTTCATTCTGCTTCTTGGGAATCCCTCCCAGACCCGCAGCATCAACCCAACGCTCGCGTTTTTCTATGCCGAAGACATCCCGGTGTATTCTTCTTCACACGTGTATGAGTATGCAGACTCACGAATCAACGTATTCGACCTGAACGGCATCCGTTTCTGTGATATTCCATGGAAACTCAACGTGACTGATCGGGTACGCGAGGCCATAGAATCGCAGTGGGACAGTGCAAAAGGTCCACTGACACCGTTCTATGCACTCGGCGTCGATGCCTACCGGATCTATCCGCGACTTCAGCAAATGAAAGACGTGTCCAACCAGCGCGTCGCTGGAACAACCGGAATTCTGAAACTGAACCCCAACAACACGATTGAACGCACGTTGATGTGGGCTCGTTTTCGTGACGGCAAGGTAATTCCCGTCCCTATGATCTTTGGCGGGTAACGTGGAACGATGCCGACACTTCATCAGACTGATCGGAACTGTCTGGTCTTTGTTGAGGTCAGAGAACGAAACAACCAGCAGTTCGGTAGCGCAGCGGAGAGCATCTCACCCGCCAAGGTCAGAAAGCTTGCGTTTTCGGCAGAGAGATTCCGTCAGGCGCATCATGCGCTCTCGAACATGCCTTGCCGATTTGACATCGTATGTATCGAAAACAATGAACTTCAATGGACCCCACATGCATTCACTGTCGACTGAACGTTCCGGCACCACCACACGTCCGTCCTACCTTGTTCGAATCATTACCATCACATTGCTGTGTCAATGCCTGGTTGCGTGCTCACTGTTTGTCCCTGCATCAGAAGATTACGGGAAACGAACCTGGGGCACACGACTGGATGATCAGATGAACGAAGCCCGGGGGCGAAAAGTGATTCGAGATGCACACCCTGAACTGGAAAACGCCCACTTCGCCGTGACTAGTTTCAATGGTGTTGTCCTGCTCACGGGACAGGTTGCCAGTGAAGACTCCAAGCAGGCTGCAGGCAGCGCCATTGAAAATCTGCGGAAGGTGCATACCGTTCACAACGAACTAACAATTTCAGGCCCCACGACCCTGGTCGCCAGGGGAAATGACTCGTTTATCTCCACCAAGGTGAAGTCCGCACTGATCGCCAGCAAAACTGTCAACGGCCGACGTATCAAAGTCATCACCGAAGATGGCGTTGTCTATCTCATGGGATTGTTGACGCGTGATGAAGCAGAAGCGGCGGTCACAAAGGCGCGTTCAGTCTACGGCGTGCAGAAGATTGTGAAGGCGTTCGAGTACATCAACTGACTCCACGCCATCTGCTACTTCACTACCTTCAGTTTTGGGCCGCCACGGTTGCTCTTGCTCCCATCACTACCAGGCTGATCGCCACCACCATCCCCGTTGCCCGGAGGATCAGGTTTATCATCGGGTGAATCCGGTTTTTCGCTGGGAAACCACATCCCTTCACCATTTTCTCTTGCGATTATCCCAAGGACCGCCGCAATGGGCACCTGTATATCATGTGATACACCCCCGAATCGTCCACGGAAGAAGATCGCCTCATCGCCCAAGGTCAGGTCCACAACTGCCATGGGTCCAATGTTGAGGACAATCTGCCCATCCTTTACGTACTCCAGGGGGACCTGTGTCTCATTGACCTCTGCATCAACCACCAGGTGTGGCGTGCATTCGTTGTCGACGATCCAATCAAAAATGGCCCGTACCAGATAAGGCACAGTCGATGACATGGTCTTTGACATCAGGCTGATACCATGGGGTCAGCCAGGGGATCTAGTCCCGCATGTCCAGTTCAGCTTCCGAAAGGCTGGACTGAAACCCATCTCTACCGAAGATCCTGTCAGTGTAGTCCGCAATGGGCTTTCCCTGCTTTGGCGGCAGATTAATATCCAGTTCTGGCAGGCGCCAGAGAATCGGCGCTACACAACAATCCACCAACGTGAACTCGTCATTCATGAAAAAAGGCTTTTCATTGAAGATCGGCGCTATGGCAATCAGACTTTCACGCAGTTCCTTACGCATTCGATCGATAACGGTGTCCTTGGAACGACCCGCCATGATGGTATCGACCGCGCCACACCAGTCTTTCTGAATCCGATGCATGAACAATCGACTGTTCGCGCGCGCAACCGGATAGACCGGCAGCAGGGGCGGGTGCGGAAAGCGTTCATCGAGGTATTCCATGATGACCTGAGATTCATACAGCACCAGTTCTCGATCCACGAGCGTCGGCAAAGTGTTGTAGGGATTCAAATCAACGAGGTCTTCCGGCAGATGTGCAGGATCAACGTCCATGATCTCTACTGCAACGCCCTTCTCTGCAAGTACGAGACGAACACGATGGCTGTAGTGGTCACGTCCATCAGAATAGAACACCATGGATGAGTGTTTGGCAACGACCCCCATCTTATTTCCCCCGAGTTGTAGGTCTGAAGGCAGTGATGCCTAGTGATACTCTTTGTGGTACTCGCGAGCAAGCAGCCACGTAAAGACATACAGAATCGCGAGAAAAATCAGCACATACACACCGATTCGTTCACGATCTGCCCTGATTGGCTCTGCCACGTAGTATAGGAAGTTCGTCAGATCGTAGATCACCTGTTCGTATTCATCTGGTGTCAGTTCACCCGTGCCTTCAACGTGCTGCAGCGGACTGATACCTCGCCCGATAAGATCTTCCCCACAGAGATTCTCCGTCACATACTCGTTGGTCAACGGATCCCTGATTTCGCCACCGTTGGCGGCCAGTTGGGGGACATCTTTACAGACCCTCTGTTGCACGCCTTGCAGGTTAACCAATGGATGCGGCATACCGACATTCTCGAACACGAGGTTATTCACACCGAGTGGCCGGGCTTCGTCTTCATAGAAGGTCAACAAAAACGTGTAAAGCCAATCCGGTCGGTTGTTGATATCCCGACCTCCCCGAAGTCTGGCAACCAGTGTCAGATCCGGCGGCACCGCACCAAACCACTGCTTGGCATGGTCCACTGAAATGTTGTTCTCCATGAGGGATCCGATGCGCACGTCCGGATCGATGATCACATGCTTAAGCATCAATTCCTCGGGAATTCCCAGATCACGCGCAGTGCGGTTGTAACGCTGATACTGCAGTGAATGACACCCAAAGCAGTAGTTCATGAAGGTCTGCATCCCTCGCTGTAACGAAGCCTTATCGTCTAGGTTCGGGTCCATCCGCATCAGTGGATACGACGATCCGGCGCCGAGGGCCTGCACACTGATACAGTATATCGCGACGGCGCTCAGCAGCAGCGTCTTGAAATTCCTCCTCTCCATCATCTTCATTCCGGAACCCTCTCTGGCACCGGTTTCGTTTTCTCCACGCTCGTATACCAGGGCATCAGCAGGAAGTACGCGAAGTAGATCCCTGTACACAACTGCGCAAGTGCAGTTTTCATGGGCGTTGGATGCACGGTGCCCAGATAGCCGAGGATAAAGAAGGAGATCACAAACAGCGTCAGGAAAACTTTGCTTCCGAGGCCCTTATATCGAATCGATTTGACCGGCGACCGGTCAAGCCAGGGTAATACGAACGGGATCGCAATCGCACCAGCCATCACCACCAGACCCCAGAATTTGGCAGTCATGCCGAACAGAGGGAACGTGCAGGCACGCAGCATCGAATAGAACGGCGTGTAGTACCAGACAGGTGCGATCAGCTCTGGTGTCTTCAGCGGGTCTGCCGGTTCGTAGTTGGGATGTTCAATCAGATATCCACCACCATCCGGATAGAAGAACATCACGGCGCAGAACACAAAAAGGAATATCACGATGGCTGGCAGGTCATGACCAATCGTGTAATAGGGATGAAACGGAACTGAATCGAGAGGTTTGCCCTCGTCATCTACATTCGCCTTCACATCAATACCGTCCGGGTTGTTAGACCCGACCTCGTGCAACGCCAGGATATGGAGAAAAACAAGCACAATCAGCGCCAGCGGCACCAGAACGACGTGAAGCGCGAAGAAGCGATTCAACGCCACTTCAGACATGTTGAAGTCGCCACGGACCCAGACTGCCAACTCCTCGCCCCAGAATGGAATCGCACCCACCAGAGAAACAATGACCTGTGCTCCCCAGTAGGACATGTTGCCCCAGGGCAGCAGGTAACCAAAAAAACCTTCAGCCATCAGCGCCACGTAGATCAGCATGCCCAGGATCCAGATCAGCTCACGTGGTTTCTTGTACGAGCCATACATCAGTCCTCGGAACATATGCATGTAAACCACAACAAAGAACGCAGACGCACCAGTTGAATGCATGTAGCGCAGCATCCAGCCAAATTCCACGTCTCGCATGATGAACTCAACCGAAGCAAAAGCCCTGTCGCCTGCGGGGATGTAGTTCATCGTCAGCCAGATGCCGGTGACCAGCTGCAGCACGAGCACGACAACCGACAGCACACCGAAGATGTACCAGAAGTTGAAGTTCTTCGGCGCATAGTATTTCGACATATGTTTTTCATATGTCTTAGTGACCGGGAGTCGTTCATCCACCCAGTTCATCACGTTTTGAAGGGATTCCTGCACGGTTGCCATTATGCGACCCCTCCGTCTTCTCCAATCACCACGACACTGTCGGACTCGAAGAAGTGTGGCGGTACTTCAAGATTGGTGGGTGCTGGCACATCTTTGTAGACACGACCTGCCAAATCGAACATGGACCCATGGCAGGGGCAATAGAAACCTCCCACCCACTCGGTATCGAAGGGTTGTGGTTCGATCGCAGGATTGAACTTCGGAGAACAGGAAAGATGGGTACAGATACCAACGAGAATCCCAATGTCCGGCCTGATCGAACGAGTCTCGTTTCGAGCGTAATCCGGCTGTTTCTGCTCCTCTGAATCAGGATCAGCCAGACGATAATTTCTCCTGTTCAAACGAGACATCATTTCTTCAGTCCGCTTAACAACAAAAATGGGACGATCACGCCACGCGGGAATGGGCCCGAGTATGTCACCAGGGTTGAGCTTGCCGATGTCCACCTTCACAGGTGCACCTGCAGCCAACGCCTTTGCGCTGGGGGTCCATGATCCAACGAACGGGACAGCCGCGCCAACAAAGCCCGCAGCGCCAACGACTGAGGTCGCGCTGATCAGGAAGTTGCGCCGCCCCGGGTTGATGCCATCATGACTCACTAATATCTCCCTTCTGACATCCGTACGACGAGGCTGGTAAGTGCGAAAAAAAGCGGCCACATACTACCACAGTCCGCACAAAAAAGGGCGTCGGCCGGTGCAGAGACAGGCAGAAAATTTGAAATCAACCAGAAGTTTTTGCGGCCAGACGAGACGCTATCGTTTCGAGTACTGCGGACGTTTACGAGCTTTGCGCAGACCGACCTTCTTACGTTCAACGGTGCGATCATCTCGCGTGACAAAACCAGCCTGACGCAATGTCGGTCTGAGGGTTTCATCGTAGTCGATCAGGGCACGGGTCAGACCGTGACGGATCGCACCTGCCTGACCGGAACCACCTCCGCCATTGACGGTGACCTTCAGGTCAAACCGGTCCGTCATTTCCACCAGGTCGAGTGGCTGGCGAACGACCATACGCGCTGTTTCACGGCCAAAATACTCATCAAGGGTTCGACCATTGACGGAAATCGTGCCCTCCCCTGGGGTCATAAAGACTCTTGCAGTCGATGACTTTCTTCGACCTGTACCGTAGTACTGTGCCATGGACTCTCGCTATCCTCTTTTCTTCCGGGTTCTTCCGTACTGTTGCCTGAAGGCGCTACAGCTCCAGCGGTTTCGGCTGCTGGGCTGTGTGTGGATGATCACCACCCGCATAAATCTTCAACTTGCCCAACATGGCTCGACTCAGCTTGTTACGCGGCATCATACCCTTTACCGCCATTTCAATGGCACGCTCCGGGTACGTCTCCATCAGCTTACCAAAACTCGTCTCTTTGATTCCCCCCGGGTAGCCTGTATGGCGGTAATAGATCTTGTCCGTCACCTTCTTTCCGGTCACCCTGACCTTGTCTGCATTGACCACGACGATATAGTCGCCGGTGTCCACATGTGGTGTGTACTCCGGCTTATGCTTGCCGCGCAGTCGATTGGCAATTTCGGTCGCAATACGGCCAAGTACCTTGTCAGTTGCATCGACAACGTACCAATCGCGCCGAACGGTCTCTTTTTTGGCAGATACGGTTTTCATGGATCGGGCTGGAATCAGGGAGCGCGAATGTTAGCAGCATGCACAGCAAAAGCAAGCGGGACGGAGGGGCGATTTCCGCCTCTCAGGGCAAGTGTTCCAGCGCGAGATACCTGTCACTCTGCATCTCCTGAAGCCGGGATCGAGTCCGCTCGAACTCAAACACCAGCCGGTCCCCCTGATACAGGGTTTCCACAGGTTCTGCGGCGGATATCACCATTTTGACGTTGCGGTCATAGAACTCATCCACCAGGCTGATAAACCGCCGGGCACCGTCCTCCCGATGTTCGTCCAGCCTGGGCACATTGCTGATCAGTACCGTCTGGAACATCATCGCCAGTTCGATATAGTCGTTCTGGCTCCTCGGTCCCTCACAGATATCCGCGAAATCAAACCAGACGACGCCATCCCCACAAAAACGAGTCTGGATCTGCCTGCCTTCAACGTCGAGAGTACTCGCCTCCGTACCTGCATCTGGACATAGCTGACGGAACGACCTGACCAGGTTTTCATCCGCCACTTCGTCCAGGGGCGAGTGGTAAATCTCGGCATTCCGCAGAACCGCCAACCGGTAGTCCGTACCACCGTCCACATTCAACACATCCGTCTTCGAATAGATCAGGTCGATCGCAGGAAGGAATTTGCTGCGTTGTAGTCCATTCTCATACAGGTGCTTTGGCACTACGTTGGAAGTCGCAACCAGCGCAATACCCCGATCGAACATCGCTTCGAGCAAGCCTGCAAGAATCATGGCGTCGGTAATATCGGAGACAAAGAACTCATCGAAACACAGAACCCGGGTATCGCGCGCAAATTCGGCTGCGATCAACTTCAGCGGGCTGGGCTGACCCTGCAACCTCGCCAGGGATTGATGAACGTGTCGCATGAAACGGTGGAAATGCATCCGACGTTTCTGGTTAAAGGGCAGTGACTCATAAAAGAGGTCCATCAGCCAGGTCTTGCCTCGACCCACGCCTCCCCAGAAATAAAGTCCCCTGACCGTCCGTTTGGGCGGTTGCCTCCCTAAAAGCCGATCGAAGAAACCGGCCTTGGGCCCTGCTGGTTGCAACAATCTCTCAAAGAGCCCCTGCAAGGCCGCCACCGCTTCAGCCTGAGCTGCATCGGCTTGAATCTCGCCAGCATCCAGAAGCTGCTCGTAGATCTGGGAAGGACCCTTGTTCATATCGATGGTGACATCTTCCGACTCGGTCGCGTGAACCACACCACCACCAACTTTCCAGGTCCTCCACCGGCCACTGTTTTATTGCCCCGTCCCTGGCTAGCCCTGCACCCTGAACCCGGCGGACGCAGCATGTGCGAACAGACCTTCAGCTTCTGCGAGAATTGCGGCATCTCGACTCAGTCGGACAGCGCCCTTGGCAGAACATTGCACCACGGAGCTCCGGACCTGGAAGTCATAGACACCCAATGGCGAGGCAAACCGTGCGGTTCGACTGGTCGGCAGTACATGACTCGGTCCCGCGGTGTAGTCACCAATGACTTCGCCCGCATGGTGGCCCATAAAGATAGCACCCGCAGCCTTGACGAGCGGAAGCGCCAGTTCAGGATTCGACAACGCCAGCTCAAGATGTTCAGGCGCAAGTTGATTGACGATATCCATCGCCTCATCGATATCGCGAACATGGATCAGCGCGCCTCGTGATGTGAGCGACGCCCGAATGATGTCTGCCCTGTGCATCGCGTCGCATTGTGCCGCGCTCCTGCGATCGACTTCTGCGAGCAATGCCTCGCTGCTCGATATCAGAATCGACTGCGCCATCTCGTCATGCTCGGCTTGTGCAAACATGTCCATTACCAGCCAATCAGGATCCGCCGAGTCGTCAGCCACAATGACAACTTCCGATGGACCCGCCACCATATCTATACCCACCGTACCGAAAACACGTTGTTTGGCGGTCGCGACGTAGAGGTTACCCGGCCCTACAATCTTGTCGACCTGCGGAATGGTCTCTGTGCCGTAGGCCATCGCAGCAATCGCCTGCGCACCACCAATTGTGAATACGCGGTCAACACCTGCAAGTGATGCCGCCGCCAGCAAGACATCACTGATCTCTCCCGCGGGCGCAGGCACTGTCAAAAGCACCTCACCGACTTCAGCAACCCGGGCGGGAACAGCCGTCATGATAACCGTGGATGGATAGGCGGCTTTCCCACCGGGCGCATAGACACCCACGCGGTTCATACCACGTACGATCTGCCCAAGTTGATTACCCTCCATATCCTCGAAAGACCAGTCCACCTGGTCACCCAGCGCCCGTTTCTGTTCCTCATGGTAGCGACGAACACGTGAGATAGCGGTTTCGAGTGCCTCGACGACCCTCTGGTCCAATCCTTGAACAGCAGCACTCAGCCGATCCGGTGAAACTTCAAGCTCCCCCACCGAGGTCGCGGCAACACCATCGAACCGATTACTCAACTCGACAACCGCACTGTCACCGCCCTGCCTGACCTGGGAGAGTATCTCGTCGACCTTGCTAGAGACATCGGCAGCGTCCGGAATCTCTGCGAGCGCTTTCAACCCTTGCGCAAATCCGGCGTCTGACGCACGGAGTATGGTGATACCACTCACGCTCATGACTTGCCTTCCTTCACGGACGCGCGCATTCGTTCGATGAATTCAGCCACCACGCGGTGTTTCACTTTCATCGCAGTCTTGTTGACTATCAATCGGGTGCTGACGTCGTGGATCAGATTCATCGGCGTCAGTCCATTGGCCTTCAATGTGTTACCGGTTTCGACAATATCGATAATGCGATGGGCCATACCCGTCATGGGGGCAAGTTCCATGGCACCATAGAGTTTGATGATATCGACCTGCCGGCCCATACGGGCATAATACCGTTGCGCAACATTCACAAATTTGGTCGCAACCCGTATTCGTCTCGGGAGGGGAGGTTCGTCGACCAATCCCGCTTCCATGATCCGACAATGGCCGAAATCCAGGTCGAGAGGCTGATAATACCCTTCCTCACCATGTTCAAGAAGTACATCCCTTCCAGCCATTCCTACGTCAGCGATTCCATGTTGCACATACGTCGCCACGTCTGAGCTCCGGAGCAGCATGAACTGCACGCCTTCGAGGCTGGTGTCAAAGATCAGTTTGCGAGATGAGCGCGGGTCCTCCAGGGGTTCAATGCCAGCACGGGCGAGTAGAGCAAGCTCCTGGTCGAGCACACGATCACCTTTGGTCAGCGCAAGCATGAGTTGATTCTGGTCCAACGGACGTCACCATCCTGTCTTGAGGTTACACATTCTCAGACGCGCCTGATTTCTGCGCCGAGGCTCTGCAGCTTTTCCTCGACCTGCTCATAGCCCCGGTCGATATGATAAATCCGGCTCACCTCTGTTTCACCGGACGCCACCAGTCCGGCAATCACCAGGCTGACACTTGCTCTTAGATCGTTGGCCATCACCTGCGCACCCTGAAGGGAAGTCACCCCCTCTACCTGCACAGTTGTATTGCTTCCATCACCCCGAATCTGGGCGCCCATACGGTTCATTTCCTGAACATGCATGAAGCGATTCTCGAAGATGGTCTCCTTGATGGATGCAGACCCGTTTGCAACACTATTCAGCGCAACCAATTGCGCCTGAACGTCCGTTGGGAACCCGGGATACGGCGAGGTCACCAGACTGACTGCATCAGGACGCGCGCCATGCATATCAAGCGAAATCCAGTCCTCGCCCAGCTTTACATCAGCGCCCGCTTCCTCAAGCTTGACCAGTACGGCATCGAGGTGATCAGGATTCGCATCCCGAATCATGACCTTGCCACCCGTAGCAGCGGCGGCAACGAGATAGGTTGCGACCTCTATCCGATCCGGAATCACGTCGTGATGGCAACCACCCAGTCTCGGTACTCCCTCTATCTCAATGCGATCTGTACCCTGACCGGCGATCTTTGCACCCATCTTGTTCAGGAAATCCGCCAGGTCGACAATCTCCGGTTCTCTGGCACAGTTCTCCAGGACAGTGACACCATCCGCCAGGGCAGCCGCCATCATGATGTGTTCGGTACCGCCAACGGTGCTGAAGTCGAAAACGAACTTGCCACCTTTCAACCTGCCCGGGCTGGTCGCATGGACATATCCGTCATGCATGCTGATCTCAGCTCCCAAGGCCTCAAGACCTTTCAGATGCTGATCAACAGGCCTCGGACCAATGGCACAGCCCCCTGGCAACGAGACCTCCGCTTCACCATGTTTCGCGAGTAGCGGCCCCAGCACCGAAAAAGATGCACGCATGGTTCGAACCAGATCGTAGGGCGCGACCAGGCTCTTAATGGTGCTTGCATCAATCTCGATACTCATTTTTTCATCGATGATGACATCTACACCCAACGTACCCAGCAGCTCAATCATCGTGGTGATATCACGAAGGTGAGGTACGTTGCTGATCGCTACGGGTTCGTCTGCAAGCAAGGCTGCACACAACATGAAGACCGCCGAGTTCTTTGCGCCTGACGCCCGCAATTCACCCTCAAGTCGTTTCCCGCCCTGAATCAAAAGACGGTCCATCAGGATACCTCGTCCGGTGTCTGGCAACGCATCGTCACCGCATGCAACTGACCAGAGCTGATGAGATCACCCAATGCGCCGTAAACTCTTTGTTGCCGTTGCACCCGGGACAGTCCCTCGAAAGCCGTGGCTGTAACCATCAAACCGGCTTTGTTACCGTCAATTTCGAGATGGACTTCACAGTCACCCAACGCATCACGCACGCGTTTCTCTATCTCCGCTGGATCCATGGTAATGATGCGCCTCGACCAAATCGCGCCATCATAGCATTGCAGCGTCGGATGCCTAACCAATCAACGCGCTTTGTACCGGATCAACTGCATGCCCCAGATCACTTGTCACACGACCCACACATCAATCGGTTGTACGCGCTTTTGTACCAGCAGTCCCGAGGAAGCTTTTTTGAAGAAGCAACTCAGGAAAATCACCTTGCAAAGCTCTATTTTTGCCCCTTTAATGCCCGGTTTTTCTCGCCGGGGGATTATGCTTCTTTATAGCGCTGCACTGCTAATTGGCTTTGTCGTGCTATTCAAGAGCGCAGACTTCTTCGTCGTTGGTTCCGTTGCCACCGCACGAAACCTCAATGTCTCTGCGCTGCTGATCGGTCTGACGATCGTCGCATTGGGTACTTCCGCACCTGAAATTTTCGTCGCCATGGCCTCCTCCCTTCAGGGAGAGCCTGAACTGGCGGTCGGCAATGCGATCGGATCAAACATTGCCAATATCGGCATGGTTCTTGGGATTACCGCACTACTGATTCCGCTCGAGTTTCGCAAGGATGTAGTACGAAATGACCTGCCCGTCCTGGTTTTCGTCACCCTGTGTGCAGGTGCCGCGCTGATCGACCACAAGCTATCGTGGTTCGATGGTGTTCTCCTTCTGTTCGGGCTCGGGATCTTTCTGTTTCGGTTGGTTCGTGAGCATCGTCAGACAACGGATGCTGAAATTATCGAGGAGATTCCCGAACTGAAGGAAATCCTTCCGATGAGCACCCGCAAGGCAGTCCTCGTTCTTGGTCTCAGCCTCTGCTTTCTAGTCATCAGCGCAGAGGTCCTTGTCTGGGCCGTCATCGGAATTGCAACCCAGATCGGCATCAGTGAACTCATCATTGGACTGACCGTTGTGGCCATCGGCACCAGTCTTCCTGAGCTGGTCGTATCGGTCACCAGTGCATTGAAACAACAGACTGATCTCGCCATCGGCAATATCATCGGCTCCAATATCTTCAATATTCTGGCCGTACTTTCGATTCCCAGCCTACTCGCCCCTGCAGAGCTTTCGCCAGTACTCCTCTGGAGGGACTACTCGCTGATGTTCGTATTTACCGGACTGCTGGTGCTTTTCTCCGTATTGAGCCGGGCTTCACCAATCCTCCGCCACTGGCAGGGAGGTCTGTTGCTTGGCGCGTGGGTGATCTATCTTGTATCCCTCTATACAATGGAACTCACCTGACGCAACGCTTCGTCACCAGATGCCCCCACAACGACATTTTCACAACGGTAGAGACCCACTGTGAGCAGAGCGACACTGGTCGCCGTACTGTTGCTGCTAGCCATCGCGACCAGTAACTTCATTGATACCCAATCCGGGTCATCATCCACAGACCCTGCGACCCACACGCCGGATCTGTACATGATCAACGCGGCAATCACCCAGTTCAGTCCAATAGGTCAGCCACAGCATGACATCACTGCGATCAGAATGAACCACTATCCACTGACCAATGTCACAACACTGACGGCACCAGATCTGAATTTGTATAACCAGACCGGCAACGCCCCATGGCAGATAGAAGCAACGGAAGGCCGCATGCTACCGAAAGCGTTGCTTAGAGAGCAGACAGTAGAACTGTGGGACGACGTGCTCGCGCTGCAGGCTCGTCGAGACGGTGAATTCATCAGTATTCGCACGGAGAGCCTGCGTGTCCTCCCGGATTCCGACTATGCGGAGACACAAGATCGAGTGATCATAGACGATACAGGCAGCAGAACCGTCGCCGCGGGGATGCAGGCATTCCTGTCAACCAACCGTTTCGTTTTCGACAGTGACGACATGCAGAGAGTGCACACAATTCTGCTTCCGCGAGACCAGCAGGATCGTCCGGGATGACCTTTGACTGGCTCCAGCACAGATCCGGTCTGCTTCAAGCGGGCATCACGATCTTATTGTGCCTCGTATTCCAGTCGGGCTACGGACTGGAATCTGATCAGTCGCAACCAATCAACATTCGCGCCGACAGCGGTGTCATCGATGATGGTGCAGGAAAATCGACGTACCAGGGGAACGTTTCAATCGACCAAGGTTCGCTGTTGATTACGGCAGAACTGGTGGAGATCTACATGGAGAACCGTGATCCGGTTCGTATCGTGGCGACCGGCAACCCGCAAACACTGGCTCACTACCAGCAGATACCCGAGCCAAGTGAAGCACCCGTCGTGGCCAAGGCCCGTGAGATCATCTATTTCATCCAGGAAGAACGACTCGTGCTCACCGGTTCCGCAAAAATCTCTCAACTCGCCGACTTTTTTGCAGGAGACGAAATCCGCTATGACATCGCTAATGGTGTCATCAATGCCAACACCACCAGTGGCCTCGGACAGGTACGGATGACGATCTCGCCGCGTGGCGACCCGGATTCGGATCCCTGATCGTTGACAGAATCCCAACACCAGCTCCGTGCCGAACATCTTGCGAAGGCCTACCGTGGTAATCCCGTCGTGCGCGACGTATCACTGGCGGTGACCAGCGGTCAGGTGGTCGGCCTGCTTGGACCCAACGGTGCCGGTAAGACCACTTGTTTCTACATGATCGTAGGATCGATAAAGGGTGAAGCGGGTCACATCTATTTTGACGAGGAAGACATCACCAGCAAGCCGATGCATGAACGTGCAAACCGGGGACTTGGCTACCTGCCACAGGAAGCTTCCGTCTTTCGTAAGCTGTCAGTCAGTGACAACATCATGGCCATCCTCGAAACCCGTTCAGCTCTGACGGCGAGCGACCGCAAGAAACGGCTGAGCGATCTGCTTGGCGAGTTCCATATCGAACACATTCGCGACAATCTGGGCATGGCCTTGTCCGGTGGCGAGCGTCGTCGCGTGGAAATCGCTCGCGCGCTAGCGACCGAACCTGCCTTTATTCTCCTCGACGAACCATTCGCGGGTGTTGATCCGATTTCTGTCGGTGACATCAAAGGCATCATTGGACAACTCTCTGATCGGAATATCGGCGTCCTCATCACTGACCACAACGTCCGGGAAACGCTGGATATCTGCGACAAGGCATACATTGTGAGTGAAGGTACCATTATCGCGGAAGGAGACACCGAAACCGTGCTGGCAGATGACCGGGTTCGAGAGGTGTACCTTGGCGAAGATTTCACAATGTAGTCCCCTCGCCACCTGATCTGTGGCGAACTGACGAAAAATACCATCGAAGGTGGCACGGTAGTTGCCTAACACACCCGTGCCAGTATGATCTGCATATGGCGATGAAACCCGCACTTACCCTCAAACTCGGTCAACAGCTCCGGATGACACCGCAACTGCAGCAGGCGATCCGACTGCTGCAACTGTCATCTCTGGACCTGCAGCAGGAAATCCAGGAAGCCCTGGATTCGAATCTAATGCTGGAGGAATTGTCGCCCAATGAAGAGTCCGAGGGTGAGAGCGCCGAATCCACATCGCTCGATCCCCCCGAAGACAACTACACCGCTGACGAGGATGCCATCTACGACAAGAATGACACCACCTCAGCCAGTTCTGAGAACGTCACAGAGGAGCCGCCGCCACCTACCCCCGATCCAGAGGTCGATGGTGAAACTGTACCCGACACCCATGAACAGGTGTCGAATGAGACCATGGGTGAAGACCTTCCTGTCGACAGCATCTGGGAGGATGTGTTCGACGAAAGTCCGTTTTCGGCAAGCTACAGTGGTCCTGAAGACGACACCGATTACCTGGACTCAAGAAACTCCGAAGCCGAATCGTTGCAGACTCACCTGCTGGATCAGATCAGCCTCATGCGCCTCACAGACTCAGACACTCTGATAGCAATGGCCATCCTGGATGGACTGGATGACGAGGGTGTACTGACCATTACGCTCGACGACGTTCTGGCTGCGATTCCACCTGAGTATGAGGTGGAACTTGATGAAATCGAGGCCATGCTGCATCGCATTCAACATCTGGACCCGATCGGTGTGGCGGCGCAGGACCTGAGAGAGTGTCTTCTGATCCAACTGCGACAACTTCCAAAATCCACACCAAGGCTCGCGGACGCCATCGTTATCGTCGATCAGTACCTGGGGTCGTTGGGCAATCGTGACTTTGCATTTCTATTACGGAAGACCCGTCTCAAGGAGGAACAGCTGAAGGTCTGCATTGACCTCATCACATCCCTCAATCCCAGGCCGGGTGCTGACTTTTCTCCCAGTGACGGCAACTATATTGACCCCGAGGTCATCGTCACAAAACAAAACAACCGGTGGGTGGTTGAACTCAACGCCAATTCGGCGCCAAAGATTCGGGTCAATCCGGAGTATGCCGGGCTGATCAAACGTTCGGATTCCAGCAACGACAGTCACTATCTGCGGAATCACCTGCAGGAGGCCCGCTGGTTCATCAAAAGCCTGCAACAACGCAACGACACACTACTAAGGGTTTCGACCAAAATTGTCGAATTTCAGCGCGGTTTTTTCGACTATGGTGAGGCCGCGATGAAACCACTGGTGCTCCACGACATCGCAGAAGCGGTGGACCTCCACGAGTCCACTATCTCGCGCGTCACCACCCAGAAATACATGCACACCCCGATGGGCGTGTTTGAACTGAAGTACTTCTTTTCCAGCCATATCAGCACACATACGGGCGGTGAAGTCTCTTCCACTGCAATCCGCGCCCTGATCAAGGAGCTGATCGCGGAAGAAAATCCCCGCAAACCGCTCTCTGACAGCAAGCTCGCCAATCTCCTCGCAGACCAGGGTCTCAAGGTTGCGCGCCGCACCGTTGCCAAGTACAGGGAGTCTATGATGATCCCTCCCTCCAATGAGCGTAAACAACTGATTTAGATTGCTTTTTAGTCCACATTCCCTCCACGAATGCGACCTTGGCAGCACCCGCACAGAGTGTTCAAATAGTGAGACACTGGCACTCCCGCCGGTGTCTCAGAAGGAGAACAATGTGCAGATCAACGTCAGTGGCCACCACATCGATGTAACGGATTCTCTTCATAGTTACGTCGTAAACAAGCTTGATCGGCTTGAAAGGCACTTCGACCGTATTACCAACGTTGACGTCATCCTGTCAGTCGAAAAACAGCGCCAGAGGGCCGAGTCGACAGTCTGGATCGCAGGAGGTGAAGTCCATGCGGAGTCGGAGTCCGAGGATCTCTACGCGGCCATCGCTCTGCTTTCCGATAAGCTGGACAGGCAACTCATCAAGCAGAAGGAAAAGGTCAAGGACTACAAGCATCGCCCCGATCACTGACCGTCCAACACCTTCCACGAAAAACTCGTACCCAACGATAGGGTTTGAACTATCGTTCACATAGCCAGCACGGCTATAATCGTCGCGGCGTGAATAGGCTGTTCGCCAGCCGGCCGTGACCTTTCGACCCACTATCGGCCTACTTGGTTAAAGTCGGTTTTGCGCCGAACACACTTACAACACACTATCCAACAGTGACCGTCTCAACAGTGATCGTCGAATCATTTCTGACCCAACAACGTACTCACTGTCATCTGCGACTGTCCAGCAAGAAGCGGGCTCTGCAAGAAGCCGCCACACGTATCGCAGCGACAGATCCTTCGCTGAACAGTGAAGATATCTACCAGCAGCTCTCTGACAGGGAACGCCTTGGCAGTACGGCCATCGGCCAGGGGGTCGCGATCCCACACTGCCGCATGCCCGGTTGCAGGAAGGTCACAGGTGCACTCATAACCCTTGCCGAGCCCGTAGACTTCGAAGCGTTCGACGATGAGCCGGTATCGACGTTGTTTGTTCTACTGGTTCCTCCTGATGAGACTGACGAGCACCTGAAGGTACTCGCTCTGCTCGCCCGTAACTTCGAGTCTGAGCAATATCGACGCGCTTTGACCACTGCGCGTGGCGACGATGAGCTGTATGCCCGTGCGTTGTATATCCCAGACGATGCTGACACATGATCTCTCTCGTAATCATCAGTGGCAGGTCAGGATCCGGAAAAAGTACAGCGCTCAATGTACTCGAGGATCAGGGATTTTATTGCATCGACAACCTCCCGGTGACACTGCTGTCTCCACTGATTGAGCGGGTACTGAGCCAGCCGACGACGTCCAGAATCTGTGTGAGCGTCGATGCGCGGAACATCGCCACCGACCTTGCAAATTTCCACAGCATCATTGGCAATATCGATACTCACCAGGTCGCCATCAATATCATCTACCTGGATTCACGAAACGATATCCTCGTTCAACGATTCAGTGAGACGCGTCGAAAACACCCGCTGTCAGACGCCAATACCGATCTCTCGGCCGCCCTGGTCAAAGAGACCCATCTGCTGGAACCCATCGCTGAACAGGCTGATCTGAGCATTGATACAAGCAACCTCACCATCCACCAACTACGCGATCTGATCAGACATCGTGTGGTTCAGGAAGGACAGGACTTCGCGTTGCTTTTCCAGTCGTTCGCGTTTAAACACGGGGTTCCTGTCGATGCCGATTTCGTGTTTGACGTACGCTGCCTGCCTAACCCACACTGGCAGGCCGAATTGCGGGAGATGACAGGCCTGGACCAACCGGTGATTACGTTCCTATCGGGTAACGAGGATGCCGCAGAGATGTTGTCCAACATCGCCACGTATCTCACCACCTGGCTGCCTCGATTTCGCGACAACAATCGTAGTTACCTGACCGTTGCGATTGGATGTACAGGTGGCCAGCATCGGAGCGTTTACGTGGCAAGCAGACTGGCAGACAAATTCACGAAAGACTACGCCAACGTCCAGATCCGACACCGGGAGTTACCCGACGTCGGTAGCCAGATCACATAAGCGAAAGTGTGCTGTGAACTCCGAGCATCGTCATACAGTACGAATCGTCAATCGACTGGGCCTTCATGCTCGCGCCGCGTCAAAATTCGTACAGACTGCACAACGTTTTGCTGCTGAAGTCACCATCAACGTAGAAACAAAAACCGCCAACGGGAAAAGCATCATGTCTGTCATGATGCTGGAAGGATCCTGTGGCAAGGACATCGAAATCATCACCCTGGGCGAGGATGCCCATTCCGCGCTCAATGCTCTAGTCGGGCTGATCTCTGATAGATTCGGAGAAGCTGAATGAAGCGCTCCGGTAACGACAACGAACATACCGATGAAACACGGAGTAAGTCAGCAAAAAAACGTGAGAGCGTTGCTCTTCAGGAGATGGCTCGTCAGCTGGTTGCTCTTTCGCCATCAAAACTGGCATCCCTGCCGGATGCGTTCTGCCAATCAATAAGGGCCGCACAGTCCATCTCGCACGGTGGAGCGCGCAAGCGCCAGATCCAATACCTCGGGAAGGTGCTTCGGAATGACGGTGCAAGTCTCGTCGATGAAGTTACAGCGTTGCTCGCACAACTCGATGCAAGCTCTTCGGAGCACAACCGGTACTTTCACCAGCTTGAGCAGTGGCGAGACCAGTTGATCTCCGGTAATACAAAAACGTTTGATGACATCACACAGGCATGTTCCGACATCGACCGACAGCAACTTCGAATGCTGACGCGCCGTGCCAGAAGCGAGGCAGAGGGTGACCGCCCCCATGGCCCGCACTATCGCGCGTTGTTCCAGTTCATCAA
>MDTB01159624.1_pt1 | contig 21319 bp, 22 predicted proteins | sample 811161 | NCBI WGS metagenome assembly MDTB01 (sample SAMN05326650, study PRJNA326480) | marine metagenome | isolation source: seawater | place: Mediterranean Sea | collected 2009
TGGAAAAAGGTAATTGATATAAATTTAACATCTACTTTTTTACTATCTAAGTATGCTATTAAAAGAATGTTAAAAAATAAATTTGGTAGAGTTGTAAATATTACTTCGATAGTAGGGCACACAGGAAATCTTGGTCAGGTAAATTATTCAGCTTCTAAGGCAGGTATAATTGGAATGTCAAAAAGTTTTGCTATTGAATATGCAAAAAAAAATATAACCGTTAACTGCGTCTCCCCTGGATTTATAGTATCAGACATGACTATGAATATAGCTGAAAAGGTTAAGCTATTTTTAACCTCAAGAATTCCTATGGGAAAACTTGGCACAGGTGAAGATGTTTCTAATTGTGTGGCCTTTTTATCTTCGGATTCAGCATCTTACGTTACTGGAGAAACAATCCATGTAAACGGTGGTATGTATATGTCTTGACAAAAAAACAGAAAAAACTTAATAACGAATTAATAAAATATTCAAAAGGAAATTAAAAAATGGCAAAAGATGTAGGCGCAACAGTTAAGAAGATCGTAGCAGATCATCTAGGTGTGGACGAAGCGAAAGTTACAGACGAGGCAAGCTTTATAGATGATTTAGGAGCTGATAGTTTAGACACAGTTGAGTTGGTGATGGCTTTTGAAGAAGAGTTTGGATCTGAGATTTCTGACAGTGAAGCTGAAAAAATTTTAACAGTTGGAGACGCAATAAAATTTATTGAAAGTCATTCCAACTAAGGCAATTACTTTCACTAAATGAACAATCCAAATAAGCCTTTGATGCTTGTGTTATCATCACCTTCTGGGGCTGGAAAAACAACTCTTTCAAAAAAAATTCAACAATCAGATAATTCTTTCGAAATTTCCGTATCTCACACAACCAGAAAGCCAAGAGCAAATGAAGTTGATGGCCTTGATTATCATTTTGTTAGTAAAGAAAAATTTAAAACATTATTAAAAGAAAATGCATTTTATGAACATGCAGAAATTTTTGGGAATTATTACGGAACATCTAAATCTTCAATAAACAAAATAACAAAAAACAATCATAACGTTTTATTTGATATTGATTGGCAAGGTAGCGAGCAATTAAGCAGATTTAAGGAATTAAATTTAGTTAAGGTATTTATACTTCCTCCTAGCAAGGAAGAGTTAGAAAAAAGATTAATAGTAAGAAATCAAGACGACAAGGAAGCTATAAAACGTAGAATGTTAGCTTATTCGAAAGATATTGTTCATCAAAAAGATTATGATTATGTTTTAGTAAATGACAATGTTGAAAATTGTTTTAATAATATAAAAGGAATAATATCGAAACATCTAAAGAGAATATAGAATTATTCTATAATCCTATACTCTTTTCGTAATGTTCAGTTATCTTATAATAATCTTCACAAAGCAATTCAGAAGGTCTTTTTTTTAGGTCTATATTTAAAAATTCTGATGCTTCCTTATAATCTTTAAATAGTTTCGAAAAAGCTTTATTAATCATTTTCCTTTTACCAGAAAAAATAATTTGAGTGATTTTTTCTAAGTTTTCGATATTTTTAATTTTATAATCAATTTTAAGTTTAGGTTTGAAAACTATAACTTTTGAGTCAACATTCGGAATAGGAAAAAAGCATTTTTTTGATATCTTAAAATCATTTATTACATCAAGCCTAAAATTGCTTAAAACTGTTATCCTTCCATAGTCTTTAGTGTTGGGTTTTGCCAATATTCTATCGGCAACTTCTTTCTGAAACATAAATATAATTTTTTTAAAAGATGGAGGCCATTTATCAAATTTTATGAATTTTGCTAAAATCTGAGTTGAGATGTTATAGGGTAAGTTACCAAATATTACCTCTCCATTTGGATCTAAATTAAAATTAAATTTAAGGATATCTTCGTTGAATATGTTGTGATTTTCTCTCAAACTAAATTTTTTAGATAAAATTTCACAAAATCTTTTATCTTTTTCAATTAATAAAATTTTCTTTGGATTTTTTTTTAAAATTGATTCTGTTAAATTTCCAGTTCCAGGACCTATTTCAAAAACTATTTTGTTTTTTATACTATCTAAACTGGAAATTTTATTAATTATATTTTTGTCTACTAATAAATTTTGTCCTAAAGATTTTTTAAGTTCTAACATTAATATTTTTAAAAAATTTAATAGACTCAAGTAAACTTTTTGGGTTTGCTAAATTTTTTCTTATTATATCTTTCCCAGTTCCATGATCCGGTGAAACTCTGATATATGGTAGTCCAAGAGTTACGTTAACAGCATCAAATCTATACAATGTTTTGAACGGAGACAAAACCTGATCATGGTACATTCCTACTAAAACATCAAATTTATTTTTTTTAAAATTTAAGAAAGCCGTGTCTCCTGACAATGGTCCTTCAACAGATATCTTTTGTTTTTTTAATTTTTTTATTGCAGGTATAATAACTTTTCTTTCTTCAGAATTTTTTTTTAATTCATAGTTATGTGGATTTAACCCCAACAAACCAATTTTTGGTTTAAATTTTAGATTTTTTAAAAAAAATTTATTTATTGTAATTAGTTTATTTACTATCAATTTTTTGGATATTTTTTTTGATATTTGTCCTATCCTTATATGCGTGGTAATCGGAGATACAGATAATTCTTTGTTGTAAATTAGCATTGCTTCCTTGCCAGAAATCCTTTCCTTTTTTGCCAAAAATTCTGTAATACCTGTAAAATTTTCTCCAAAGGTTTCTCTTTTATTTATTGGGCAGTTAATTAGTCCTGAAATTTTATTACTCTTGGCCAATTCAATGCCAAGTTTTAAACATTTAACAATATATTTAGATTTAATTTTAGATGAAACTTTAAAGGGATTTTTAAACTTTAATGGAACATCATAAACGAGAAGTTCCTTATTAAAGTTTTGTTTTTGAATATTATATATCTTTCTCATCTTTGTTCGGATACCTATTTGTCTGAATTGTTTTTTAATTAAGGAATAATTTCCAATTATAAAAATATTTAAACCTTTAAAATTATCCTTTTTTTTCCAAATTTTTCCTATTAATTCAGAATTTATACTATTAGGTTCACCTGCAATTATACAAATTAAATTTTTCATAAAAAATTAACCCGAATAGATCTCTCTAAGTTTGAAAAATGTAAATTTGAAAACATTTTTAACTTTTTTTCCTTTTCATCGCTAACTATCTGCTCTTTAATTAATTCTATATTTTTTTTATCATTAGTTTCTTTTAAACTTTCTAAGCGTAATTTAATTTTATCTTCAACTTCAGCGGTATTAAGAGATATTTTGTTTTTATAAATTTGAAAAATCATGTAATTCCATTTCAAATCAATCTTGAATTTATTAACCAGGTTTTCAAAACTTAAACCATGTCTTTCAAGAATCTCTTTTAAATCATCTCTATTTACTCCCAATTTTCCAGATGCATTATTAATTAAAGCTTCGAGTTGTCTTGGGTTGTATTTATCTACATTTCTTCTTTCAATTTCGCTTTTTTTTATAGTTCGTTTTATCAAAGATTTGACCGCAAGGTTTTTTATTTGTTCTTGATTCTCATTATTTATCTGAGTGTTTGATAATATTGCAACTAGTTTTATTTCTTTTACTAAATCTAGACGAGTGATTGGGTAATCACCTACAGATATAATTATAGAATTGTTTGCTTGAGAGTAAAGATTCTTATTTTGAAATAAAAAAAAAAATATTGTTAAGAAATATACTGGTAATTTTTTTTTCATCTATCAATTAATGGAGATCTTGCTTCACCAAATGGATATAATGTTATTCTGAACATCAAAGAATCTGACGATGCAACATCCCTGTCAGTGTAGAATTCTCTTCTAAATAACAAACCTGCTTTTAAACAGTCATTTATATAGTCATAAGCTAAGTCATAAAATTCTGTAGATTCTGTTTCCAAATTTTTCTTAATATTGAAATTTAATTCGCCAGAGTTATTAAAGTCCACTTTAATTCCTGATTTTATATAGTTCGCAGTTCCAATGTGATTATTTTCTTCTAAATAGCCAAGATTGAAACTCGTGTTTCCTAATATCAAATTTGCTTCTAGATCATTATAGTTAATATCATTTAAATTATGATCTAGAGAAAATTCATTTTTAAGCGTAAAATTTTCACTTAATTTTAGGTAAGCTTCACCAACCAAATCCGAAGCTTTTTGATCTAGTGAGCTTTTTGATGGTACAGAACTGTTTTCTTTAAAGTTATGAACTTGTCCAATTGATAAGGAGTAATTTTTTTCTCCCGGAAAATCACCTTCAAGATCATTACCCGAAATCTCAAAACCCACAGTAACACTTTCTCCTTCTTCAATTACATCTGGTTGTGAATTTTTGTTTAATGAATAAAGATTAGAATAGTTTAATTTTAAATTATCGTTTTGTATATTTCTCATATGACCTGGTGCATACCTAAGAGAAAGTTGAGGTGTGAAAAAATTTATTTTTCCTTTGGAATCATTTTTTTTAGACATAGGTAATTTTGCGTCATACCCTATGACCCCAGAAAATTCACTATTTAGTCCTTCAGTTTTGTATCTTTCAGCATTATCTGCTTCATAATTAACAACTTTGAATAGGCCCTTAAATTTATTTTGAATGCCAGCTAGACTAATAAATGGATTTGATTGCCAGTTTATGTCATTTACCCAAAATTTAGTTGTTTGATTCACTTTATAATTTTTTACAAAAGCATTACTACGAACATCAAATACTCCTGCTCTATCTCCCGTAAATAAATTTCTTTCAAACAGTATATTTGGCATAGAATATTCAAATCTTGTTTTATCCGAGTCATTTGCCGTTAGATTCTCAAACATTCCTGCACTTACACTCAGGTAGTTTTCATCATCTTGAAATTCATAATTAATATCTTTTTTAACAATGTGATTGTCTTTGTCTGCCAGTACAGTATTTATATCGTGTACCTTAAGATACGTATCATTAGATACATGCTGGAAGTTTACCTCTAGGTTGCTTGACGAATCTTCTTTTGATAAATCTCGATTAAATCTTGCGAATAGATGAGATCTGGAACCATCAGTTCTAATATGCTTGTCTGTTTCCTTGTAACCTTTGGTGTAGCTTGAGTCTACAATAAGAAATGAGTTTTCAAATGCATGACGATATTCGTGAAGTACCAACAAATTTTCTTCAGTATAAATTTTAGGGGTAAATGTCATATCTCGATTTTTAGAAATTGCCAAAAAATAAGGCACTGATGCACTGAAGCCAACTGTATTATTGTCTTTTAGCGTGGGAAATAAAAAACCTGATCTTCTTTTTACAGTTGGTCCAGGGTGAAAAAATTTAGGAAAATAAAAAATAGGAAAATCATATATTTTTAAAACTGCTTTATCATAATAAACAGTTTTTTTTGCTTTGCTATGTTGAATTTTTTTAGCCTGAATTGACCATGGAGGACATTTTTCTCCTTTACGATTTTGACAGCTAGTGAAAATACCTTTTTCAAATGTAGTTCCTTTATCGTCTATGAATGCAGAGTTTGCAAAAAATCTTGGTTCGTTTCTTTTATCTGTTTTAAAACTTGGATCATTAAAGAAAGATTTAACGTCACTACCTACGATTTTTCTCTTTTTTTCATCTACATAGATTTCTGAGAAGAAATATTTATTATTTCTGTTATCTACAACTTTAATTTCTCCTTGAGAAAAAAACATATTTTTTGCTGTTGAATAATTAAACATATCAGTATGAATTTTATTACCGTTTATATCTGTGATGACACTTTCAGAATTCGAGTAGATAACCTTCTTCTTATTATCGTAGAATATATCTTCCCCCTGTATTCTGTACTTTTCTGATGTTATAATATCTGTTTGTCCAAAGGACCTCATTAGTCCACTTAACTTGTTATATTCAGCTTTTTCAGTAAAAATATTGTTTTTTTTATTATCAGATATTTGAACACTTCCTTCTGCATAAACAATTTTAGTTTCTTTATTTAATTGTACCTCCTGTGCATTGATATTTAATTCTTCTGCGAGGGAAAGTGTAGAAAAGATAAGACAGAACAGTATTGCTGTGATTTTATATAGATTATTTTTCATTGATTTGAATAATTCCTACAGAACAAAATAAAGTTAAAATAATTATAGGAGACCAGACGGAAATAACTAGTGGAATTCTTTCCGTTGTTCCTAAGGCCATAGAGAAGTTTTTGAAGTAAAAAATGATAACACATGTAATTATTGAGAGTATTATATAATAAATATTTTGTCTTCTTTCATTTGAACTTAATGTAAATATACTTGCCAAGCACACCATTAGTATTAAGAAAAAGGGAAGAGATAGATAATAATGTTTTTTTTCCATCAAAAGTCTAGCATTATAACCCTTGTCTTCTAACTCATCTATTTCAGTCATAATTTTATAAAAAGATATTGTATCTAGATTTGAATATATAGAATTTAATTTTGCCTTGTTAAAAGTTGAGTCAAATATTAAATTTTCAAATTTTTCACTCGAACCATTTTTACCTAATATTGTTTTTGAGCCATCTTTTATGATCCATGGAGTATTTAAAATGTTGGCTGTTTTTGCCTCAATTCTTTGTGATAAAATATCATTATTAAAACTGTAAATACTAACATCGATCAAGAGGTCACCATCTAGTCTTTTTGATTTTATAAAATTTATGTTTGACCCAACTTCTTCTTTTATCCAAACACCGTTATTTGTAATTGACGCTAAGTGAGATTTGTCCAAGTCATAACTGCCCTTTATATCTTCATAATATTTAACCATAAGTGAAGTAACCGGGTTAAATGCCAGAAGAACTATAACTCCAAGAAAAAAAGAACTTATACCTAATAAAGATAAGAATCTTGCATTTGAAAACCCAAATGTTTTTAAAGATAAAATTTCACCATTATTTTTTAATTTTATTAAAACCCACATAGAAGATATAAATATTATAAAAGGAAAAATGTTTATTAAAATACTTGGCACAATCATAAATGACAAAGCTATTGGAAGTATTATTCCAACATCATAGTCAGCAAAGTAAGTAACTTCTTCACGTAAGTTCATTATCAATCCAGCAGCGGAAAAAATTAAAACTATGTTTAGAGTGCTAAATAAAAATTCTTTAATTAAATATGTATTTATAACTGAATTTCTCATGATTTTTTCCTTAAATTTTCATATAAAAAATTTCTTATAATTTCAAAATAAATCAGAGTTGCCATTAAAAATGGAGCTGAATAATATATCAAGGAGTTACTAAAAGATTTTCCTGAATATTTAACAAGAATTTCTGCAACAACTAAAATTATAAACGCAAAGACTGTATAAATATATTTGTAATAGTTTTTAAATCTATTTTCCTCTCTTTGATTTAAAAGAAAACAAATAACTAAAGTTATAACGGGTATATATAGAGGCATACCAAAACGTCTGTTTATTTCAGACAAAACATCATTCTTTTTATGATCTCTTGGACAGTTTAAAATCTCTTTATTCTCTTTATTGAAATAACATTCAATAAGAGTTTTCGAAGGAGTTTCTTGTATCTTGGTTTGTACGATAGATCTTGTTTGTATATTGTCTAGTTTAAGCATTGTTTTTTTGAACTTTATAGTTTGAATATCTCTATCAATTCTTTGAGATTGAATTATTCCATCTCTTAAAACCAAAACAGGAGAAGATGGATTTATGACTCTACCTTTTTTTGCAATTATTGTAACGTTGTCTGTGCTATTTGGATTTTCTATACTTTTTAAGATACTGCTTTCATCTCTGATAAAAATATTTTTCATACTTCCATCGTCATTTTTTTCTTCTACAAAAACTGTTAGACCAGGAACGGTATCGTTGAATTGATTAGTTTTAACCATGCTTGAGATAAAATCAAGATTCGAAGATTTAATTAATGATCTTGAGTAATTTAGTATATACGGATTTATAACAGTCGCAAAAAACAACTGAAGTAATGTAACAAGCAAAGAAACTTTTAGAAAGAAATTAACAACTTTCATTTTGTTAAGGCCCGCTGTCCACAAGATTATTAATTCGTTTTCATTTTCAAATTTTAAAATTGCCAAAACCAAGGCAATTAAAAAGGACAGAGGTATAAATTTTGTTAAGATTTTTGGAACATTTAAAAGGGAATAGCTGAGATATATAGACAATGCGTGACCATCCTCAACTACCAAATCAAGAAAGTTTACTGCCTGGACCGTCCATACAATTGCACTAAAAGTGAATAAAGTTATGAAAAAATACTTGCTTAATTCCAGAAAAAAGTGCTTATAAATTTTATTACTCAACATTGTTGTTGTTTTTGTATATAATTAAAGGAAGTTTTTAAGAATTTCAATCATAGGTTGACCAAATGATAAATTTTACGAACAAATTTGATAATAAATGCGAAAATCTGGGTTTTTTTATACCCGAAGACAAGCTTTCACTAAAAACTTCCAAAATTGATGAGGGCAAAAAAGACAAAATTAATAAATTTTTAAAAAGAATTGAAAAAAACAAAGATAAAAAAAAGCTTCATTCTTTTGATATTTCAGATACCCAAAGATGCTTTGTAATAATTCTAGGAGAAAAATTAATTAATTTTGAATTAAATGATTTAGGAGGTTCATTTAAAAACTTAATTGGTTCACATAAAAATTTAAAAAGCATTAGTATGTTTATTTCAGAAAATGTTAAAAATAAAAAGCTTTCAAATGAAGAACTAATTTCTGAGTTCTTATACGGATACAATCTGAAAAGCTATTCATTTGAAAAATACAAAAGTAAAAAAAAAACAGACACTTCTATAAAAATTGATGTTTGTGTTGATAAGACCGATAAGTTTAAAAAAGAATTTCAAAGCTTTTCATCTGTAAAAGACGGTGTATTTTTAGCAAGAGATTTAGTTTCAGAACCACCTAATGAGCTTAATCCTAAACATTATACAGAGGAAATACTCAAATTAACTAAACTAGGATTAAAAATTGAAGTTTTTGGTGAAAAAGATTTAAAAAAAATGGGAATGAATTCTCTACTTGGAGTCGGACAAGGAAGTTCAAATGAAACATTTTTAGTTACAATTAAATGGAATGGTAAAAAAGAAAAAGGAAAACCGCTCTGTTTTGTTGGTAAAGGAGTTTGTTTTGATACCGGAGGTATTTCTTTAAAGCCTGCCAGATTTATGGAAGAAATGAAATATGACATGGGAGGATCTGCAGTTGTAGTAGGTTTAATGAAGACATTGGCATTAAGAAAAGCAAAAGTGAATGCAGTTGGTGTTGTTGGCTTAGTTGAGAATATGCCCGGGTCAAATGCTCAAAGACCTGGAGATATAGTGAAATCTTATTCCGGCAAAACAATCGAAGTTTTAAATACCGATGCCGAAGGAAGACTAGTTTTAGCGGACGCACTTGCTTACGCAGAAAAAGAATTTAAACCAAAATTTATAATTGATCTTGCAACTTTAACTGGTGCTATAATAATAGCATTAGGAGAAGAATACGCAGGACTTTTTTCAAATGATGATAAATTATCAGAACAATTATTTAAAATTGGAAATACTATTAACGAAAAAGTTTGGAGATTACCATTGCACAAAAATTACGATAAACTAATGAATTCTAAATACGCAGACGTACAAAATATTAATTATGCTGGTGGAGCAGGGTCCATAACAGCTGCGCAATTCTTACAAAGATTTGTTAGCAAAGAGATACCGTGGGTTCATTTAGATATTGCAGGCATGGCATTTTCCAAGAAAGCTGCAAGCATAAATTCAGGTGGTGCCACAGGATTTGGCGTAAGATTGTTGAATGATTTAATTAGAAAACATTACGAATAAATTCTATGCTTCAGCAAACACTATCCATTATAAAACCAGATGCCGTTGAAAGAAATTTAATAGAAAAAATTAAAGAATTTTTTTTAAAAAATAAATTAAAAATTGTAAAAACAAAAAAAATTCAAATTACAAAAGACGAAGCGGCAGAATTTTATAAAGTTCATCAAACAAAACCTTTTTATGATAAGTTATGCAATTATTTATCTTCAGGACCAATTGTAGTGATGATTTTAGAAGGTGATAATGCCATTCAGGAAAATAGAAAGATAATGGGTGCTACAGATCCGAAAAATGCTGAAGCAGGAACCATAAGAAAACAATACGCAATTTCTATCGACAAGAATTCGGTTCATGGATCAGATTCACCAGAAAATGCAAAAAAGGAAATAGATTTCTTTTTCAAGACTTAGTTTGTATTATATATTTTTCGAATAGCTATAGAATAAGCTTTATATTCTTCTGATTGTACTTTTTTTTTTAATTTTATGTGATCATCCTTTTTATCAATTGAAACTTTTTTTTTAACAATCATTTTTCCGTTGTCTAATTTTTCATCAACAAAATGCACCGTGCAGCCTGTAATTTTTTCTCCAGCATTTAATACACGTTTAAAAGTACTTAAACCTTTATATTTGGGTAATAAAGAAGGATGAATATTAATAATTTTGCCTTTAAAATTTCTGACAAAACTTTTTGACAATATCTTCATAAAACCCGCTAAACATACTAATTCTATTTTTCTACCCAGCAATTCTTTTATGGCTATTTTTTCAAATCTATCTTTTTCAGAATCTAAAAAAATGTATGGTATCGAAAATTTTTTTGCAAAACCGATACCCTTAGCACTCTTATTATTTGATATCACCAGGTTTACATTAATAGGAAAATTATAATCTCTAGAATTTTTTATAATTGAATTTAGATTAGTTCCCGATCCAGATATAAAAATACAAGCTCTTTTTTTTACCATTTTACTTTTTTTATTAAATTTAATTTTTTCGTAGATTTTGAAATAAAACCAATTTCATAAGGTTCAAATTTTTTGCTAAAGAAACGTTTTAATTTAGGAACCTTTTTTATGTCAGTTATCAGACAGAATCCTACTCCGCAATTAAATGTTTTTAACATTTCCATATCACTTATATTTTTACTTTTTAACCATTTAAAAATTTTAGGAACTCTTATTTTCGACAAGTCTATATTAACGGTTAAATTTTTTGGAACAGATCTTGTTATATTCTCTATTACCCCACCACCAGTAATATTTGCAGATGAGTTAATTAATCGATTTTCAACAAGACTTAAAACTTCTTTGGTATAAATCTTTGTTGGTTTCAACAATTCTTTTTTAAGAAAATTATTAATTTTTGAATTTTTTAAAACTTTTCTTACCAATGAAAATCCATTTGAATGTAATCCATTTGAAGGTATCGCCAATATTACATTTTTATTTTTTACTTTATCTTTAGTTATAAGTTTTTTTTTTGATACCAAACCAACAGAAAAACCTGCCAAATCAAATTTATTTTTTTCATATGTTCCTGGCATTTCTGCAGTTTCACCACCAACTAGTAAACAATCTGAAATTTTGCAGCCATTTATTATTCCTTTAATAATTTTTTTCATTTTAGGAAGATTTATTTTTCCTACAGCTATATAATCTAAAAAAAATATTGGTCTTGCCCCCTGAACAATCAGATCGTTAACACACATTGCAACAAGGTCTATTCCAATAGTATCAAATCTATTAAATCGATTTGCAATTTCTATTTTAGTTCCAACACCATCAGTGCTTGCAACCAAAAGAGGGTCTGTAATTCTTAATTTTGTATAGTCAAATACTGAAGCAAAATTTCCTATATTATTTTTACTGAATTTATTTATTTTTTTCTTAAATGCCTGTTTTGAGTATTTTCCAATAAATCTTGTAAATTTATCTGCAGTTTTAATATTTACACCGCTTTTCTTATAACTATTTTTTGTTTTTTTCATGAATAAGATGATAATTAGATAATTTATGAAAAAAGTAATTTTCTTATCTTTAATAATATTATTTTTAAACAAAACACAAAATGTTTTTGCTAACCAAAGTGCTTTTACTGTTGATAATATAATTGTAGAGGGAAAAATACGGGACAACAATTACAGAGACAAATATATTGAGGTTGCTTTCAGGAAAGGATTTCAAAAACTCACAGAAAACTTGCTTCAAATTAAAGACCAGAAAAAAGTACTAAGCACGGACTTGTCTACTATAAAATCTCTTGTTGAAAATTTTGCAATATTAGAGGAAAAGGTTTTAAATGATAAATATAGCGCTGAAGTAAAAATATCTTTTAAAAAAAGTTTACTTAACAATTTTTTTTATAAAAGGGGCATATCATATTCAGCATCAAAAAAATTAGAAACAATTATTTATCCAATTTTAACTATAAACTCAGAGCTTCAGGTTTTTTCTAATAACAAATTTTTTCAGGAATGGAACAAAACTGAGGAGTTTCAAAATATTAATTTTATTTTACCGTTAGAAAACCTTGATGATATTGAATTTATAAAAAAAAACCTGGATGATTTAGAAGAAACTGATTTGAGACAGCTTGTTGATAATTATGAAATTAAAAATAGCGCTATTTTGATTCTTAGATATGATGAAAAGGATTTAAATGTATTTTTAAAAACAAGCTTTAATAATGTTAAAAAATTTAAAAAAGTTGAATTTGCCGTGCAAAATTTAGAAGACAAAGAGGTTAGGGAAGAGATTATTTCAAAACTAAAATTTTCTATTCATGATTTGTGGAAAGAGCAAAACTTAATAGATATTTCGGTTCCTTCGTACTTAGTTGTGAATGTTCCAACTCAAGAGCCCAATTCTTTAGAAAAAGTGATTAAAAAAATTAAAAAAATTAATTTAATCACTAATTATTCTATAGAACAATTCGATAAGAATTCCGCGAAAATAAAAATAAAATATTTGGGCAAGATTAAAAGTTTACAAAATGGTCTTATAGAAAATGGATTTAATTTTGAAATATTAAATAATGAATGGAATTTAACCTTAGCGGGATAAAATGTCTGAACAATTAATTTTTAATTTTCCTTTTAAAAAAAATTATTTAAAACAAGATTTTTATGTTTCTGAAAATAATTTTAGCGCCTTTAAGTTAATTGAAAGCTGGCCGAACTGGCCAAGTAGGCTAGTAAATATTTTTGGACCTGCAGGATGTGGAAAAACTCATCTTATTAATATTTTAAAAAGCAAAATTCAATCTAAGCTTATTTTGGCAAAAGATGTTAATACTGAAACTTTAACTCAATACAAAATAAAAGAATGTTTAATTATTGATGACTTTGATAACAACATAAAAGAAAATATTTTGTACTCCATAATTAATTTGGCTTTTCAAGATAATAAGTATTTAATAATTAATTCCAAAGTTTCATTAAAAAAGTTTAAAATAAAACTAGACGACTTAAAATCTAGATTTACAAGTTTTTTTGAAATTGGAATTAATTTACCAACAGATGATATGATTAGAGTGATTTTAACAAAAAATTTTTCAGACAAACAAATTGAAATAAGTGAAAAAAATATAGAGTATATATTAAAAAACATTGAGCGCTCATATGAAAAAATAAACTCATTTTCAAATTCTATTGACGGTTTGTCTTTAGCTAAGGCGCGTCCTATTAATTTACAGTTGATAAAAAAAGTATTAAATGAATTGAGTTTACAATAAATATTTATGAATAAATTTAGAACACACAACTGTTCAGAACTAACTGAAAAAGATATAGGAAAGAGTATTAAGCTTTCAGGGTGGATTCATAGAAAAAGGGATCATGGAAATCTGCTTTTTCTAGATCTTCGCGATCATTTTGGAATTACACAATGTGTTATTGAAAATAAAGATAAGAATTTTAAGACTTTGGAAAAATTAAGACCAGAGTCTGTAGTCTTGGTTGAAGGCAACGTTGTAAAGAGATCAAAAGAAACTGAAAACAAAGAACTGAAAACAGGTTTAATTGAAGTTAAAATAAAAAATACAGAAATTCTCTCAGAAGCCAAAGAATTACCAATGCCTGTTTTTGGGGAACAAGAATATCCAGAGGAGATAAGATTAAAGTATAGATTTATTGATCTAAGGCGAAATGAAATGCATGAAAATATTAAACTTAGATCTAAAATTTTGTCTTTTATAAGATCCAAAATGATTGCAAATAATTTTTTAGAATTTCAGACTCCAATTCTTACAGCCTCAAGCCCCGAGGGTGCGAGAGATTTTTTAGTTCCAAGTCGAGTTCATCCAGGAAAATTTTATGCCTTACCTCAGGCTCCACAACAATTTAAACAGATGGTTATGATTTCTGGTTTTGATAGATACTTTCAAATTGCCCCATGTTTTAGAGATGAAGATGGAAGGGCAGACAGAAGTCCGGGTGAACATTATCAATTAGATATGGAGATGTCGTTTGTTGAGCAAGAAGATATATTTAAAATTGTTGAACCTATCTTTTATGATTTGTTTAAAGAATTTGGAAAAGGAAAAAAAATAAACAAAACCCCTTTTCCAAGAATTAAATATAAGGAATCCCTAGAAAAATATGGAACAGACAAACCAGACTTAAGAAACCCAATTGAGCTAGTTAATGTTACAAAAAATTTTAAATCAGAAGATGTAAAATTAAAAATTTTCAAAGATATAATAGCAAAAGGTGGAATTGTAAAAGCTATTCCAGTTCCTAATACTCTTTCAAAACCAAGAAGTTTCTTTGACGGACTTAACAACTGGGCCATTAGTGAAGGCGCAAGTGGTTTGGCTTATATTACATTTGAAAAAGTTAAGAATAAGATTGTTGGAAAAGGACCTATAGCTAAATTTTTTTCTGAAAGTGCTGTTTTAGAATTGATGAAAAATTGTAAAATTACAGAAAAAGACTCCGTTTTTTTTGTATGTAACAAGGAAAAGGAAGCAATAAAATTTTCTGGTATAGCAAGGCAAAAAATAGCAGAGGAACTCAAATTAATTGATGAAAAAAGATTCCATTTTTGTTGGGTGACTGATTATCCCATGTATGAATACGACGAAAAAGAGAAAAAAATAGATTTTAGTCACAATCCTTTTTCAATGCCACAAGTTAAGATGAATGAGTTTGATAAAACCGATCCTCTAAAAATTTTGGCCTATCAATACGATCTTGTATGTAATGGATACGAACTATCTTCTGGAGCCATTAGGAATCATATACCAGAATATTTATTTAAAGTTTTTGATAAAGTGGGCTATTCAAAAAACATGGTAGAAAAAAAATTTTCAGGAATGATTAAAGCTCTTTCATATGGTGCGCCCCCCCACGGAGGTATGGCTCCGGGAATTGATAGAATCGTGATGCTTTTGGCTGATCAAAAAAATATAAGAGAAGTTACTTTATTTCCTCTTAATCAGAATGCACAAGACCTCTTAATGGAGGCCCCTTCAGAGGTAACAGAAAAACAATTAAAAGAGCTGAATATTAAAACTATTAAAAAGGATTAATTTTTGCTTTTAAGATTGATTCTAACATCACTTAAATCAACCAACTTTTCCTCATAATTACTTCTTACAAACCCTTTACTTGTAATATTTTTTACAATCTTTAAGAATTGATCATCTTTTTTGTTATCTGAATCAGTGCTAACTTTTCCTATTCCCGGAGTATGAGCCAAATCCTCTTTGCCAAGATAAGAAATTGCAAGTTCTCTAAAGATATAATCTAGTATGGATGTAGCACTTAGAATCCTATCATTTCCATATACTTTTCCAGATGGTTCAAATTTTGTATCCAAAAACGCATCAACAAACTCTTCTAAAGGAACTCCGTACTGCAGACCCAGCGATATTGCTATTGCGAAATTATTTGTTAAAGCTTTTACCAGCTCGCCTTCTTTATTGGTATCAATAAAAATCTCTCCTATTTTTCCATCATCATACTCTCCTGTGTGCAGGTATATCTTATGATCCCCAATGGTTGCTTTCTGAATATAGCCTTTTCGTCTATCTGGCATTTGAAATCTTTTTTCATTTAGTTTAGTTTTATATTTTACAGATTTTTCCAAAGCTTTTTTTGAAATTTCGGCTCCTAATTTTTGAGGGTTGTTATTTTTATTTGAGTGAGAAATTTTTACATCATGTAAATCTGATTTTTTTATCGCTGTTTTTCCATCAGATTTTTTAGTTTTTCTGTTATTGATTGTTACATTAATAATTTCTACTTTTCCATCTGTCCTATTATCAACATCAGATAAAGCTTTTTCATCAAGTCTATCCAACTCATGCACTATCTTAAAAGTACATGTATAATGGGTTTCGACCAAAAATTTTGACATAATTATTCCTCAATGTTTGTTGAAAGTCACAAGGTTTAAGATATATACGATATTAAGTATGTGTCTATGATATTGTGATACAATTCAAAATTGTGTGGACTTTTAAATTATATGAAAAATGATTAAACAAATTTTTACTTGGTGGAATTATCAAACAGTTGGTACTTTTTTATATACAATTTTTTTTGGAAAATTTATTGGAAAAGATCAAGCTGGTAATAAATATTACGAAAGTAAAAATGGAAAAAGATGGGTTATATACAATGGTGAAATTAACGCATCAAAGATAGATTCCGACTGGTATTCTTGGATACATTATCAAACAAATACTAAACCATCAGAAAAAGAATACAAAAAACATCCATGGCAAAAACCTCATTTAGAAAATAAAACTGGCACTAATGATGCATATAAGCCTAATAAAATATCTAAAAAAAGCAAAGATTTTAAAAAATATGAAAGCTGGAATCCTTAAAATTTTTTTTATAACATTTATGGTTGTTTTTTTTATCACGAACCTCTTTTCTCAAGAAAAAGTGATTCTAGAAAAACTGGAACCAACATTTGAGGAAGAGATTGATAATAAATTAGAAGAAGAACAAGACCAGGGTATTTCAAAAATAAAATCAAAGAATAAAAAAAAAAATATTACAAATGAAACAATTGTTAATATAAAAGCTTTAGATAAAATTACAGCCAAAACATCAAATATTGATATAGTAGTTGGACAAAAGAAAAAGTTTGGGTATTTGGAGATTTTTCCTAAAAAGTGTGCAAAATTGCAAAACGAAAAAGAAAAAGGCGTAGTTGCATATATACAAGTTAAGGATTTGTCCGATAAAAAAGACGACAAAGTTTTTGTATTTAATGGTTGGACATTTTCATCAAGCCCTACATTGAAAACTTTTGATCATCCTGTTTATGATTTATGGGTAACAGGTTGTGAAAATATATAAATGAAATATTCAGACATAACAAAACTTAAACATTTAGCGCAAGACAAGACAGCAAGATCTGCCAATCCAGCTATAGTTAGAAACTCTACAATCTTTTTTAACACTATGCAGGAACTTTTAGAAAAAGAAAAAGTAGTAAAAAAAGGTTCAAAAGTTAATTTTTATGAGTATGGAAGGGCTGGTAGTCAAACAACAATTGCTCTTCAAAATTTTATAGCTGAACTGGAATTAGCTCACGCTACTTTTTTAACATCAACTGGATTCAGTGCCGTTGCTTTAGCTATAATAAGCATATGCAGACCAGGTGACGAAATTGTAGTTACAGATGCTGTATATGGCCCAACAAGAATGATTACCTCTAAATTATTAAAACAATTTAAAGTTAAAACTCATTTTTATAATCCCGAAGACTTTAAAAGCTTAGAGAACAAAATAAACAGGAAAACAAAAATGATATTTGTAGAAAATCCAGGAAGCAACACTTTTGAATTTCAAGATCTTTCTAGAATTATAAAATTTGCTAAAAATAAGAAAATTATTACAGCAATAGATAATACTTGGGGAACACCTTTCTTTATAAAACCTCTAAAACTAGGATTTGATATGTCAATTTCATCTGGAACGAAATATTTTTCTGGCCACTCAGATGTTATGTTGGGCAGCTTATCAGTAAATAAAAAAGTATATGAAAAGGTAAGATTTTGTAACAAGCTTTTGGGATATAGAGCTTCACCAGATGATGCTTATTTAGTTCTTAGGGGTTTAAGAACACTTGATATTAGACTTAAAAAACATGAGGAAAATACTAAAAAAATTATCAACTTTCTCAAAAAAGAAAAAAAAATAAAAGAAATTCTTTATCCGTATAAAAAAGGTACACAAAACTATGAAAACTGGAAAAAACACTATTCAGGTGCGACAGGTTTATTTTCAGTTTTCATTTATAGTAAAAACAGAAATTCTATTTTAAAATTTGTAGATTCACTTAAATTATTTGGAATAGGTCAGAGCTGGGGTGGTTTTGAAAGCTTAGCTCTTTATCAAAACCATAATCTCGAAAGAGTTTACAGGAAGTATATTAAAGCTAATCACCATATTGTAAGATTTCATGTTGGCTTAGAGGATCCTAATGATCTTATCGCAGACTTAAAACAAGGATTAAGAAAAATTAAATGATAAAAAATTTTTTTCCAAACAAAATTGCATTTATTACTATGATTTCAGCGTGCTTCATAGTTTTTGCAACAATGGGCCTTAGACAGACCTTTGGATTGTTTTCAAATGATTTTGAAATCGATTGTGGAATTTCAACTACAGAATTTGGCCTTGCAATAGCAATACACGCAATCATCTGGGGTATTTTTACTCCTATCGCTGGAAGGTTTGCGGATAAACACGGCGGAAATATAATTACAATATTTGCTTTGATTTTTTATGGAATTGGAGTTTTTTTACTAGGCAATAATTTTAATACAGGCGCATGGTTTCAAATTAATTTAGGTTTACTTGTTGGATTAGGATTAGCTGGTGCAGCCGGTCCAATTATAGCATCTCAGGTTACCAAACATTTTCCAAACGAAAACAGAACGAAAGCAGCCGGTTTCGTGACGGCTTGCGGAGGTTTAGGTATGTTTGTATTTCCTATTGCGTCAAAATTTTTCATTTCAGAAACAACTTGGCAAAATACATTTATAATATTTTCTGTATTTTTATTATTAATGTGTATTCCTGCATATCTGATGAAACGGCCTCAAGTTGAAAATTCAAATAATAATCAAAAAAGCAACGATAGTGTAATACCCGTGCTAAAAGAGTCTTTTGCACATAGTGGTTTTAGATTATTAATATTAGGTTTTTTTGTATGCGGCTTTCAAATTACTTTAGTTGCAACCCACGTACCAAGATACGTTCAAGACAGAGGTTTAGAAGATTGGGCCGCGTTTGCTATTTTATCACTTATTGGCCTTTTTAATATATTTGGAACTCTTCTAATGGGGTACTTAGGTGACAAGTATAGTAAAAAAATTCTTTTAAGCGGTTTATATTTTTTAAGAGCGATATCAATGCTGGTATTTATACTTTTACCAGCATCAAATATTACGGCCATAGCTTTTGGTATCTCCTTCGGAGTTTTGTGGCTTGCCACAGTTCCTGCAACAAACGGAATTGTTGCTCAGATATTTGGCACCAAAAATTTAACAATGTTATTTGGCATTGTATTCTTAAGTCATCAAATAGGATCCTTTTTAGGAGCCTATTTAGGTGGATTATTTTATGATATTTTTGGAAGTTTTGATTACGCCTGGTATCTGGCAATTATATTATCTATTGTTGCCACTTTGCTTCACCTGCCGATTGACGAAAAACCTATAATAAGAAGAGAAGCAACAATCTAAAGTTGTAGATTTATTTTTTATTTTTTTTTATTTTTTATGCTATAATTTTATCATAAAGAATCAAAAGGAAAAAAATGGAAATATTATTAATTGTAATTATAGTTTTATTAATTTAGTTATAGTTTAAGTAAAACATTTAAAAAAAGAAAAGGAGCAAAATGTTCTCAGAAAAGTTGAATAAAAAATTAGACAAATATCATTTATTAAATCATCCATTCTATAAATCTTGGAATGATGGAAAATTAACCAGAGAAATCATTAAGGATTATGCCGAGCAATACTACCAACACGTAAAAGCATTTCCTAGATATATCAGCGCAACACACTCGCTTTGCGAGGACATTGAAAAAAGAAAAATTTTGTTGGAAAACTTGCAAGACGAAGAAAATCCAGGTGCAGACCATCCAAAACTTTGGAAAAATTTTGCGCTTGCTATAGGTGCTGATGGTAAAAAAATAGAAAAAGTCAAACAAGAGTCTTTTACTAAAAACTTGATTAATAATTTTTTCAAACAAGGAAGAAAATCTTATGCAGAAGGTCTGGCCTCATTATATACTTATGAAAGGCAAATTCCTGAAATTGCTGAAACAAAAATTCAAGGACTTAAAAAGCACTACGGAGTTAATTCAAAAAAAGGTCTTAAATTTTTTGAAGCACATAAAGCTGCTGACGTGTATCACAGAAAAGCTTGTGAGAAGCTTTTAGATGGTCTGTCTAAAAAGGAACAAGTTAAAGCTGAGAAAGCTGCATTATCAACGGCAAAATATCTTTGGAATTTTTTAAGCGGTATGGTTGCCAAGCACAATTTAAAAGTAGCAGCTTAAGATTTAATTTTTCAAATTTAAAACGGTCATGGGATCTAATCGGGTCCCGAACCAATTAAGTCTAATATCAAGATGAGCGCCTGTTGATCTTCCAGTCGAACCGACCGTTCCAATTATATCTCCTTGTTTTACTTTTTGTCCTTTCTTTACAAAAATTTTTTGCATATGCATATAAAGAGTAGAAACTCCATGGCCATGATCAAATATTAAAGTACCTCCAGTATAAAACAAATCAGACTCAACCATTGTTGCCGTTCCATCTAACATCGCTTTAATTTTTGTGCCTTCTTTTGCAGCAAAGTCTATACCATAATGCGGCCATTTAGGTTTACCATTTAAAATCCTCTGACTTCCATAAACACCTGTAATAATTGCGTTATTAAGAGGAGATATAAATTTTTTTTTAAAAAATGTTAAATTACTTTCTATAGCTCTAGCATCAGCTATAATTTTATTTTCTCTTTTAATTCTCTCATAAACTTCAGGAGGAGGAGTGACTTTTTTTTCAGGCAGCCCGTCAATCCTTTGAATTTTATATTTTCTTTTTTGAATTTTTTTGACGATTTTTTCTTTTTTTCCTTTATTTTGAGATGTGATTATCACATCATATTTTCTGTCTCTACCAATACCAAAAACAAAGTAACCGTCATCAGTAACCTTTACTTGTTTTTTATCTATCCAAATTTTAGCTCCAGGATGGGTTTTACCAACGATAAAATGTCCTTGAATAAACTTACCCTGAAAATCTAAAGCAAAAGCTTTTGAAGCTGTTAAAAATACAAATAAAAAAACAATTCTTAACATTTAATTGAAATATTTTTTTTCATAATATACTTTAATTTAAACTATGGGTATTCAAAAAGTTCTTAAAAGCAATAAGTTTACATATAGAACTTGGTTATATTACGACTTATATATAAAAAGTTTTAAGAAAAAAACAA
>MDTB01077941.1_pt1 | contig 21316 bp, 12 predicted proteins | sample 811161 | NCBI WGS metagenome assembly MDTB01 (sample SAMN05326650, study PRJNA326480) | marine metagenome | isolation source: seawater | place: Mediterranean Sea | collected 2009
GTTCTCTTATTTTGTAATTTATTTTTTCGTTTCTTAAATCCACTTCGCATTTTATACCTTCTTTAAATAAATCTTCAAATAATTTTTTTACATAGTCATTATTCTCTTCAGCAATTGGACATACTACAGCTTGTGCTGGAGATAACCAAAAAGGCAATTTTCCAGCATAATTTTCTATAAGAATACCTATAAACCTCTCAAGCGAACCAAATAAAGCTCTATGTAACATGACAGGAACTTTTTTTGTTCCATCTTTGTCAACAAATGTTGCACCTAATCTGTTTGGTAGATTTAGGTCGACTTGCAAAGTTCCACATTGCCAATCACGACCAATAGCATCTCTTAAAACAAATTCTATTTTGGGTCCATAAAAGGCACCTTCTCCTTTATTAACCGTGTATTCAAGTTTAGATTTTTTGATTGCAGATAAAAGAGCAGATTCAGATTTATCCCAAACACTATCGTCTCCAACTCTTTTTTCAGGTCTATCTGAATATTTTAAAATTACATTTTCAAATCCAAGATCTTTATAAATTTCTAAAATTAAATTTGTTACAGCTAATGACTCTTGTGTTATCTGATCTTCTGTACAAAAGATATGAGCATCATCTTGAGTAAATGCCCTTACCCTCAGTAATCCATGTAAGGCGCCAGATGGTTCATATCTATGTACTTTTCCAAATTCGGATAATTTTAATGGTAAGTCTCTATAACTTTTTAAGCCCTGATTAAAAACTTGAACACAGCCTGGACAATTCATTGGTTTTATAGCAAATATTTTTTCATCTGGAGTCTCTGAAGTAAACATATGTTCACCAAATTTTTCCCAGTGACCAGATTTTTCCCATAGTGATTTATCTAAAAGTTCTGGAGTATTTATCTCTTTATAACCAGCTAAACGTTGCTTCATTCTCATATACTCAACCAATCTTTGAAATAACAACCATCCTTTTTCATGCCAAAATACTGAGCCAGGACTTTCTTCTCTAAAATGAAAAAGATCCATTTCTTTCCCTAATTTTCTGTGATCTCTTTTCTCCGCTTCTTCTAGTCTATTTAGGTAATCATCTAATTCCTTTTTTGAACTCCAGCATGTTCCATAAATTCTTTGTAACATTTCATTATTCGAGTCCCCTCGCCAATATGCTCCCGATACTTTTGTTAATTTAAATGCTTTTCCAATTTTACCAGATGATGATAAGTGTGGTCCTCTACATAAGTCATGCCAAGTATCTCCATGGTGATAAATTGATAGTTCTTCTTTTTTTGGAATACTTTCTATTATTTCTGCTTTGTATGACTCGCCAATTTTTTTAAAATGAGAAATAGCTTTTTCTCTCTGCCAAACCTCTCTCTTTGTTTTAACATCTCTGTCAATTATCTCCGACATTTTTTTTTCAATCTTTTTTAAATCTTCTTCAGTAAAAGGATCTTTGCGAGCGAAATCATAAAAAAAACCATTTTCAATTACAGGACCTATAGTGACTTGAGTTCCTGGAAAAAGTTCTTGAACAGACATGGCCATTATATGAGCAGCGTCATGCCTCAGAACATCTAATCCCTCTTTATCTTTAGCTGTAATTATTCTAACTTTTGAGTCTTTTTTAATTTCAAAGCTTAAATCTTTTAGTTGACCGTCTACCTCCATTATAAGAGCGTTTTTTTCTAAAGATTTACTAATCGCCTTTGTTAAATCAAATCCAGTAATTGACTTTTTAAAAGGAATTTTTTTTCCATCTAATAATTGTATTTGAGGCATTTATACTATCCCTAGCAATTTTTTATACTCTCTTAAAGTTGAATCACACATTGCTTCAACATCAAATTTTTTTGTTATATTTTTCCTACCTTCGTTACCTATATCATTTAATTTATCTTGGTCTAATTCAATTACCATATGTAAGTTTTTTGCAAGTTGTCTTGGATCGTCAAATTTATAAAGAAAACCAGATTTATCTTTCAAAATTGTCTCTTTAGATCCACCATGATTACTTGCGATTATTGGTTTTCCCATAGCTTGTGCCTCAACCGAAACTCTTCCAAATGCCTCAGGCTCAATAGAAGCAGATACAACTACATCTGCTAATGAATAGGCAAGTGGCATTTCCTTGCAATGTTCAATAAATTTTATTTTTTGACCTAATCTATATCTTTGTACCAAGTTTATAAGTTTTTTTTTATAAACTTTTCTTCCTTGGTCAGATCCAAGTACTATTACCTGAAAATTTGAAATGTTATAATCTTCAATCAAAATATTTATTGCTTCTATTAATATTTCTTGGCCTTTCCAATAAGTTAGTCTACCTGGCATAAGTATTGTAAATAGATTTGGAATAAGCCCCCATTCTTTAATTAGTCTTTCTTGTTTTAAAATTGAAACATTTTTTGGATGAAAATATTCTAAATTAATACCTCTAAAAATTACTCTTAATTTTTTTTTTCTATTGAGATAAGCAGTATATTTTTCATTTATATGATTAAAAATAAAATTCGACCCAGCAATAGTTAACCTAGATCTCAACATTACACTGTTATAAAACTTTTTTAATTTATTTTTAAAGTTATATGTTCCGTGAAAAGTTGTTACAAAATTTCTTCTTGTAACGAAACATGCCAGATAACAAGACCAAGCTGGAGCTCGACTTCTCGCATGCACAATATTAATATTGTTGATCAAAATTAAAAAAACTAAAATTAGAGTATTAAGTATTATTAAAAGAGGATTTTTCGAGTGAACAGGTAGTCTAAAAATTTTTACTTTATTTTTTTTAACATATTTCAATAATTTACCTCCGGAAGTGGCTATAAAAGACTTGCAATTTTTTTCAAAAAGATAGTGGGCTAAATCATAGCATCCTGTTTCAGCACCACCAAATCCAAGCTTTGGAATAACTTGAAGAACTTTTATTTTAGTACTCATCAATGTTATATATAACAAATAAAATAAGTAATTTTATATGAAAAAATTTAAGTATTTTAAAATCTCAAAAACCTTAAAAATCAGATATATCGACAATTATTACAAAAAAAAACTGTACGTAATTTTTCTTCCTGGTTTCATGTCAGATATTGAGGGAAAAAAACCTCGATCTTTCAAAAATTACGCAGTAAAAAAAAAACTAGGTTTTTTAGCTTTAGAATATTTTGGCCATGGAAAATCATCTGGTGAGTTTACTAAAGGTAACATTAGTATTTGGAGTAGAAACGTAAAATTTCTTATAAGAAAAATAGTAAAAAAAAATAGATTTATCATTATAGGATCAAGTATGGGAGCTTGGATTGGTTTAAATCAATTTAAATACTTTAAAAAACAAATTGAAGGATTTATTGGGATTGGTTCTGCTCCTGAATTTTTAACTAGATTAATGTGGAATAAATTCCCAAAAAAAATTAAACAGGAAATTATAAAAAAGAAAATTGTTACTATAGAAAAAGGAGAATATAAATATCCTATCACACTACAGCTGATAAAAGATGGTAGAAAAAATAAAGTACTTTCTAAAAAAATTCAAAAAAGAATTCAAGTAATATTGTTTCATGGAAAGAAAGATGAAGTTGTTCCAGTTTCATTTTCTAGAAAAACTTTATCTGTCTTTAAAAAAGCAAAAAAAAATTTATTTATAATAAATAGAGGGGATCATAGTCTGTCTGATCCTAAGTCACTTAAGTTTATCAAAGACGAGTTATCTAAAATGATTAAAAATATTCTTTAAACCTTGCTTATATGTAGGATATTTTAATTTAATTTTTAGCTGACTTTTCATATTTTTATTGCTTACTTTTTTTGAGTCTTTGTAAAATTCCTTAATCATTTTATTTTTGAAGCTTGAAATAGGCACGGATTTAAGTTTTTTTATTCTTAATAATTTCGCAGCATATTTAGCAACTTCAATATTAGTTGAAGGTTTGTCATCTGAAGCGTTTAACACCATAGACTTTTTATTAGAATAAAACATTTTTTTTATGATATTTGCTAAATCTTCTATTCTAATTCTTGAAAAATATTTTTTCTCTCTTACATAAATATTTTTTTTCAAAATTTTTTGAAGAACATTATTTTCTTTAGAATAAATACCTGAAACTCTTAAAATATTTATATCTCGATTGGTTTTATTCTTATATCTTTTCCAACTATTCTCTACTATTTTTCTCCCTAAACCAAATTTTGTCTTTCCTTTTAATTTTGAATTTTCATTTACCCATTTACCATTGTGGTTGCCATAAACACTTGTGGCTGATAAATAAATTAATTTTTTAAACTTTGATTTTTCTAAAATTTTGTGAAAATTTTTAAGGACTAAATCTTTTTTTTTTTGCGGTGGTATTGAAATTAAAATATAATTTGAATCTATTAAATAATTAGTTAATTTTTTGTCGTAATTAAAGTTGTTAAATTTAAAAGATGTAAATTTTTTTCTTAAAAAACTAAGCCTATTAGTCTTTGTTGTATTAGTTGCATAAAAAGCAAATTTTTTATTAGATTTAATTAAATTTCTGACTAAATATTTTGCTGTCTGGCCAAAACCAAAAAAAAAGAATTTATCATTTTTCATCAAGCTGATTTATACTTCAATTCATTTTTAGAAATAGGATTTTTAATCTTATCTAGCATCTCTATTGGGCATACTTGAACAAAGCTACCTAATTCTTGATCAAAATTATCGATAATTTTTTTTGTAACTAGTGATTTTGTTTCTCGATAAAATTCAGTCAGCATATCTTTTAAAAAGTTTTTCCAGTACTCTGTTTCGACAGGTTGCCAAATTATTGAACCTGGATTAGCAAAATTTTCGAAGTTATTTTTTTTATCATAAACAAACGACATACCTCCTGTCATGCCTGCTCCAAAATTATCTCCTACCTGCCCTAGGATTATAGTTGTTCCGCCAGTCATATATTCACATCCATGAGCACCACAACCTTCCACTATTGCTATACCACCTGAATTTCTTACGGCGAACCTTTCTCCAGCTTGCCCTGAAGCAAACATTTTTCCTGAAGTAGCTCCATAAAGAACAGTGTTGCCTATAATAGTATTTTCATTAGATACTAATTTACTTTTTGAGGAAGGATATACAATTATTGTTCCTCCTGATAATCCTTTTCCAACGTAGTCATTGGTATCGCCTTCGACAATAAGTTTAACTCCTTTAGTCAAGAAAGCCCCTAGAGATTGGCCTGCCGACCCAGTCAACTTAATATTAATTGTATCTGGTTTAAGTTTTCCATTACCAAATTTTTTATATACGTAATGAGAAAGTCTAGTTCCTACAGACCTAAATGTGTTTTCAACTTTATACTCATAATTATTCTTTTTTTGGATTTCTATTTTATTTGAAATATCAGACCAAATTTTTTCATCTAGTGTTTCTGGTACCTTATTTATAACTTTATTTTTACAATACCTTGGGTTATCGCCTGGATCAGCTTGAACTAGAAGAGGGTTTAAGTCTAAATCATCTAAGTTAGACGATCCTTTATTTACTTGTTTTAATAAATCTGTTCTACCAATAATTTCGTTTATTGATTTAAAGCCTAAAGAAGCAAGTATCTCTCTAACCTCTTGAGCAACAAAAGTAAAAAGATTAACAACTTTTTCTGGTGTTCCGGTGAATTTTTTTCTTAAAGTTTCGTCTTGACTACAAACTCCTACTGGGCAGGTATTGGAATGACATTGTCTGACCATTATACATCCCATAGCTACTAATGAAGATGTACCTAAGCCGTATTCTTCAGCACCCATCATCGCTGCAATCACAATATCGCGAGCAGTTTTTATTCCTCCGTCAGTTTTTAAAGTAATTTTGTGTCTTAAATTATTTAAAGTAAGGACTTGATTTGCTTCAGTAAGACCCATTTCCCATGGAATACCTGCATATTTAATACTTGTCTGAGGACTAGCTCCAGTTCCTCCAGAGTGACCTGAAATTAATATAATATCTGCTTTTGCTTTAGCTACACCTGCAGCAATAGTTCCAATTCCAGAAGATGCAACAAGTTTTACACTTACTCTAGCCATGGGATTAGTTTGTTTTAAATCGTAAATAAGTTGAGCTAAGTCCTCTATGGAGTAAATATCATGGTGCGGAGGTGGAGAGATTAAAGTAACCCCTGGAGTAGAATGTCTTAACCTCGCTATTTCATCTGTAACTTTAAATCCAGGAAGTTGTCCTCCTTCACCTGGCTTAGCTCCTTGAGCCATTTTAATTTCAATTTCATTTGCATTATTTAAGTAATCAACTGTTACACCAAATCTTGCTGAAGCAATTTGTTTTACTCTTGAATTAGCTGAATCTCCATTTGATAAGGTTTTAAATCTTTTTTCATCTTCCCCTCCTTCTCCACTACAAGATGCTCCCTTTATCCTGTTCATGCCGATAGCAAGAACCTCGTGGGCTTCAGCTGACAATGCGCCATGAGACATGCTTCCACTTCCAAATCTTTTTAATATTTCATCTACTGGCTCGACATCGTCTAGTTGAATCGGTTTTCTAATATTTTTAAATTCCAATAAATCTCTCAAATTAATAGGAGGTAAATTATTAATACCTGAAGAGTATTTTTTATATAATTCATAAGAACCTTCTCCAACTGCGCTTTGCAATAAATGAATTAAGCTACCCTGATGCTGATGTTGTTCACCGCTTTTTCTATAACGATATAAGCCTCCAATAGGTAAAGTATAAATATTTTTAATTGAAAATTTTTTATGTAGCTCCTTTATCTTCTTTTCAATTCCTATTATTCCAATTCCTGAAATTCTTGAAGTCATTCCTGGAAAATAATCTGATACAATAGCTCTACTCAAACCTACGGCTTCGAAATTACACCCGCCCCTATAAGAGCTAATAACTGAAATTCCCATTTTAGACATTATTTTCAATAAACCAGCATCTATAGATTTTTTAAATTTGTGAATACAATTATTAAAATCTGTCTCACCAAAAAGTTTTTTTTCATATCTTTGATATATGCTATCGATTGCCAAATATGGATTTATTGTAGTAGCTCCTACACCAATTAAAACTGCAAAAGAGTGTGTATCGAGTGCATCGGCACATTCAACATTTAAAGAACAGTAGCCTCTCAGACTGCTTTTTACTAAATGAGAATGAACGGCTCCAACCGACAGAATACTTGGAATACTTGCTTTTTTATTTGAAATATTTTTATCTGATAATATTAAAGTGCTACTTCCTTCACGAACAGCTATTTCACACTCTTTTTTTATTAATTCAATCCTATCTTTTAACGACGAATTAATATCAAAAGTACAATCAATTACTTTAATTTTTTTAGAAAAAATTTTACAAAAATTATTAAATTGAGAGTTTGTTAAGATTGGACTGTCTAATACGTAAATATTTTCTTGGGTTAAATTATCAAAATCTAAAATATTTCCAAGATTTCCAAATCTAGTCTTTAAACTCATAACTTTATTTTCTCTTAATGAATCAATAGGAGGATTTGTAACTTGACTAAAATTTTGTCTGAAATAATGTGAAACGGGTCTAAAATGACTAGATAAAACTGCAACCGGAGTATCATCTCCCATAGAGCCTGAAGCTTCTTTGCCTTCTTCTGCCATTGGATGAAGAATTAATTCTAAATCTTCAATACTTAATCCAGATAAATATTGCCTTTTTTTTAATTCTTCCCCTTTATACTTGGCCTTTTCTGCCTCAGCTGAAATTTTTTTTTCTAGATCAATAATTTGTTTGTTATACTTTTTATAATCTTTTGCTAAATAATCTTTTATTTCTTTATCTTTAAAAAGTTTTCCTTTTTTTAGATCTATAGCAATTATTTGACCAGGTCCTAATTTTCCTTTTTCAATTATTTTTTCTTCTGGAATTTTAATCATTCCAGTTTCAGAGCCTGCAAAAAATAAATCATCTGATGTAATAGCGTATCTTAAAGGACGTAATCCATTTCTATCTGTAGCAGCTAAAACCCATTTAGCATCTGTCGCACAAATAGCCGCTGGCCCATCCCAAGGTTCTATAGTGCTATTAAGAAAATTAAAAAGGTCTTGGTGATTTTTAGAAACTGATTTGCTTCTTTTAGACCAAGCGTCAGGTATCATCATTAATTTGATTAGTGGTGCTAGTTTTCCAGAATGAGTAAGTAATTCAAAAACATTATCTAGTGCTCCAGAATCAGATGAACTTCTAATAACAGGTATCAAGTTTTTTACATTTTTGAAAAGGGAACTTGACATATCTTGCTCATGAATTTTCATCCAATTCATATTTCCTTTAAGAGTATTGATTTCACCATTATGTGCTAATGCCCTAAATGGTTGAGCTAAATCCCAGCTAGGAAAAGTGTTTGTTGAATATCTTTGGTGAAAAATAGCAAATCTTGAAGTTAAATTTTTATCGTTTAGATCAAGATAAAATTCTGCAAGCATTTCAGCTAGAAACATTCCTTTATAAACTATTGATCTTGAACTGAAGGAACAAATATAAAAATTTTTTAATTGATTGTCTCTTGCAAGTTTTTCTATTTTTTTTCTTGTTTCAAACAAATTTCTTTCTAGGTCATTTGCTTCTAAATCTTCATTTTTTTTGAAAATTACCTGTGCAATTTCAGGTCTACTTAACTCAGCTGTTTCTCCTAATACTTTTGGATTTATTGGTACTTGCCTCCAACCGTAAATTGAAAAATTTTCTTCTAGCAATGCTGACTCTATTATCTCTCTACATTTTTCCTGCTCAGCGTAGTCAGTTCTTGGAAGAAATATCATTCCAACACAAATTCTTTTTGTTTCGTCTGGAGAATGTCCAGTAGCTTCAATTTTTTCTTTAAAAAAATCTGGAGCAATTTCAATTTGAATTCCTGCTCCATCCCCTGATTTACCATCAGCATCAACAGCCCCTCTGTGCCAAATTGCTTTTAAGGCTTCAATACCATATTCAACTATCTTTCTAGATTTCTTTCCGTCTGTAGTAGCAACCATTCCAACTCCACAAGCATCATGTTCCATGTTTTGATTATAGTTATAAGTTTCTGAAAGAAGTTTTTTATTTTTATTGTAAGTTTTCATTTAATTAATTATGCAGCTCTAATATTTTTATTTGTTTTCGATTGTAAATATTTTTCAATTTGAACTGCTGCATCTCTTCCATCTCTTATAGCCCAAACAACCAAAGAAGCTCCTCTAACTATATCCCCCGCCGCAAATACTCCATTTAAATTTGTTTGCATAGACCTATCTATTTTTATGGTACCCCATTTTGAAATCGCTAACTCTTCTTTATTAAATAGTTTTGGAATATCTTCCGGGTCGAAGCCTAAAGATTTTATAACTAAATCTGCTTGAATTTTAAACTCTGCTCCTGGTTGCACTAGTGGTTTTTTTCTTCCAGTTAAATCTGGTTCCCCTAAAACTATTTTATCAACCTCAACCTCATTAATTTTTTCTTTGCCAATAAATTTTTTTGGGCTAGTAAGCCAAATAAATTCAACTCCTTCTTCTTCAGCGTTGCCAACTTCTCTTGCAGAACCGGGCATGTTTTCTCGATCTCTTCTATATAAACATTTGACCGATTTCGCTTTTTGTCTTACTGCAGTTCTAACACAATCCATTGCTGTATCTCCACCACCTATCACTACAACATTTTTTCCCTCCGCATTTAAAGTACCATTATCAAATAATTCAACTTTATCTCCAAGTCCTTTTTTATTTGAGGCAGTCAGAAATTGCATAGCAGGAAAAATATTTTTTAAGGATTTCCCTGGTACATCTATTTCTCTTGCTTTGTAAACCCCGGTTGCAATCAATATTGCATCATGTTCTTCTTTTAGCTGATCTAAAGTTTTATCTCTACCAACTTCAAAATTTCGTACAAATTTAATTCCGCCTTCTTTTAAAAGTTTAGTTCTTCTCTCAACAACAAATTTTTCTAATTTGAAATTTGGAATTCCGTAAATTAATAATCCTCCCGGTCTATCATATCTATCGTAAATAGTTACTTGATAACCAATTTTTCTTAATTCCTCTCCACATGCCATTCCTGCAGGTCCAGCTCCAATAATTCCTACAGATTGCTTTAATTCTTCTTTGACTTTAATAGGCTTAACCCAGCCCTTTTCCCAAGCTGTGTCAGTAATATGTTTTTCTATAGATCCAATAGTTACAGTTCCGTGGCCTGACTGTTCTATTACACAATTTCCTTCGCATAACCTGTCTTGAGGACAAATTCTTCCACAAACCTCAGGCATGTTATTTGTGCTTTGAGATACTTCATAGGCTTCTTGAAGTCTCCCTTCTGCAGTAAGTTTTAACCAATCTGGAATATTATTGCCTAATGGACAATGAATTTGACAAAAAGGAATTCCGCACTGAGAACACCTGCTTGACTGCTCTTTGGCTTTACCGCTAATAAAGTCATTATAAATTTCATTAAAATCTTGACTTCTTTTCACAGTCTCTCTTTTAGGAGGTGACTCTTTTTCTAGGTTAACAAATTTAAGCATTTTTTTAACCATATTTTGCAAAATAGAGGAAAATTGAATTTTTTTAAAGTAGATTTAAGTAAGTATTAATGACATAAATTGATAAAAAACCTTGATTTTTGTGCCTAATTTTTGCATACCTGATATGCGCACAGTTGTCATTAAATGAACAAGCAAGAATCCTAAAAGATTATTCATGATTGAGATATTTATTTTATCTTTAATACAGGGAGTAACAGAATTTCTTCCAATAAGCTCGTCGTCTCATTTAATAATATTTTCAGAATATTTAAAAGTTAATAATCAAAATTTAGAAATAGATATCAGTCTTCATATTGGTTCATTTTTGGCTGTAATTATTTTTTTTAGAAAAGATATATTAAATTTTATTAAAAAAAAAGATTTGTTCTTTAAAATCATAATTGGATCTATTCCAATAATGATTGTAGGGTATATTTTAGTAAAACTTAACTTAATTGATCAATTTAGAAATATTAAAACTATTGGTTGGACAACTTTGATATTTGGTCTACTTCTTTTTATGAGCGATAAATTTTCCATAGAAAAAGAATTTGAGTCAAATTTTACTTTTAAATCAGCAATATTCATTGGCTTTCTTCAAATATTATCTTTAATACCAGGAGTCAGTAGATCTGGTATAACCATTACAGGTGCTAGAATTTTGAGGTTCAAAAGATATGATGCAGCTAAAATATCTTTTTTGTTATCAATACCAACTTTAGCAGCAGTATCTTTTTTTGGATTAAATAACATAATAGAATCAAAGAGTTTTGACTTTTCATTTCTAATGATTTTTTCAATAATTACGTCTTTTATCTTTTCATATATTACAATTAAATATTTTTTAAAATATGTGATAAATTTTAGCCTTAATATATTTGTTATTTATAGAATAATTTTAGGTATTGTTTTGCTATCGATTGCCTATTTATAATATGAAAGTAAAAACTATTAGAATTAAAATCACTAATAAGAAAAAAATAATTACACTTTTTTGGAGAGATAATTTTAAGAAAAATTCAATCATAAGATTGGATATATCTAAATAATGTTAATTTCAACAATAATTAAAAACTTTATATAAATGAAATCTTGAATTAATATGCCTAAAATATAAAGTGAAAGTCGTTTGATGTTTATAAAAAAAGTTCTTAGAATATATAGTTTAACTAAACTTTTACTATCTAAAAGAATATCTTTTGCTTCTCCTAAAAAAAAAGAAATTGTTATTTTAGATGATGTAGGTTCAGATAATATTATCCCACTTGTAAAAAAATATGACTTTTTGATCTTGCCAGTGCGTAAAGACAGAATTAAGGAAATAAATTTATCTTTCCCAATGTTAAAATTGATGGTTTCTAAATTCTTCATCACAAAACTTAAAAATAATTATCTTACTTCAATTATACAATTAATAGATCCTAAGTTGGTAGTAACATTCATAGACAATTCAATCGAATACTATGATGCAGCTAAATTTTTTAATAAAAAAAAAAATTTTTTAGCTATTCAAAATGCTTCTAGAGTAAACACACTTCATGATAATCATCAAAAACCGGAAATGAGAAATAGAATTTTTCATCAAGAGTACGCACATTTTGGTGATCATGAAAAAAAAATTTATAAAAGGAATAAAGTTGTAAAATTTTTTAAAGTAGGATCTCTTAGAATGTCTTATGCTGTAAATTATTTTAAAAAAAATAAAATAAAAATTAATAAAAATAAATTTGATATTTGTTTAGTTTCAGATAATGCTTGGGGTTTTGATAAATTATTCAATATTCCTGGTTTAGAAGACTCTTGGGGAAAAGTTTATGAATATACACTCAGGTACTGCAAAAAAAATAACAAAAAATTGGCCTTTGTAAGTGAGGTAAATTATGCAAATAAATCAAAATATAACCTTAGAGAAAAAGAAAGGGAAAAAAAATTTTATAAGAAATATTTATCAAAATATAAATATAAATTAATCCCAAGATACGCAAAAAAATATACTACTTACAAGTACGTATTTGAAAGTAAAATAGTTATTGCTGTAATAACTTCAGTGCTCACAGAAGCTTTAGCCGCAAACAAAAAAATTCTAGCTTGTAATTTTACTGGTGTGAAACACTTTGATTTGCCAGCTAAAGAATCTTCGATTCAAGATTGCTCTTACGAAGAGTTTGAAAAAAAATTGAATAAAATTTTAAATCTAAGTACAAAAAAGTACCATTCTTTGCTTGGAAAAAATAAAAATTATTTAATAGATATTAATTCCTATAATAATAATACTTATGGTATTCTTAAAAATAGAATTAATAAATTAGTCAGAGGTTAAAATTTATATGTTTATTTGCAAAAATTTTCTTTACAAGATAAACATTAGATTAAATTATGTATTATAAAAATAAAGAAATCACAATTGAGGTCACAAATAAATGTGGAGCCAAATGCATAATGTGTCCGAGAGAAAAAATGATACAACCGCTTGAAGTGATGAGCCAAGCTCTTTATGAGAAGGTTGTTAAAGACGCCTTTAATGAGGGTGTAGAAATTATCGACCTTTGCGGATATGGAGATGTATTTCTAGATAGAGGATTGATGGAAAAACTTAAGTTTACAAAAAAACTTAAACCTAATTGCAAAACGTACATAAGTACTACAGGCAATGCAATGATATCTAGGTATCACGAAGATATTATAAACTACGTTGATATATTAAAATTTTCAATTTATGGCACTACGCCCGAGGTTTATAAATTAGCAATGGGTGGTCTTAGTTTTGAAAAATCTATGAAAAATATTGATGCATTTCTTAAATTACCAAATTCTAAAAAAGTTTATACAATTGGCAACTTTATAGAAATGCCTGAAACAAAACACCAAACCAAAGAATGGATTAATATTTGGGAAAAGAAACTATCAGAAGTTTATGTATGGAAGCCTCACAATTATATAGACGGCAGAAAGTACAGAGATATTAAAGGTCAAAAACAGACTTCTTGTGGCAGACCTATTGATGGGCCTCTTAATATAGCAGTAAGTGGAAAAGCTCATGTCTGTTGTTTTGATTATAATAAATTAATGGAAGTAGGAGACGCAAAAGATATGACTATAAATGAAATAATGAAGTCAAAAAAAATGCAAGAAATTCAAGAAAAACATAAAAAAAATGATTTTTCTAATTTAATTTGTAAAGATTGTGACCAAACTGTCCTAGATGAAACTGTATTAATTTATAAATCTAATCCTAAAAGAAAAGTTGGAATGGATAATACTTCACTTTATAGCTGGCGTTAATTTATTTAATTCACTTAGTTCTTTAAAATCTCAATATATAAATAAATACATACAACATTTTGGCGGACCCAATAGGATTCGAACCTATAATCTTCTGTTCCGTAGACAGACGCCTTATCCAGTTGGGCTATGGGTCCATATAAAAATAATTTAAAATTTAAATTAGATAAATTTAAATTTTCATTGAACAAACAGAAATTATCTTTAATATTGTTTGTATATGCTCTTTAGTTTATCTAAAAATAACATCTTAAATTTACTCTTTTTTATCATACCTATAAGTTTTATCCTAGGCAATCTCACGATAAATTTAAATGTTTTGTTAATTATTATTTTTACAATAATATTTTATAATAAAGAAATATTTAGAATAAAAATTCATTTTTTTGACAAGCTGATTTTATTTTTATTTTTTTATATTCTTTTAGTTGGGATTTTTAATAGTTTTGATAATTTTAATTTAGAGGAAACGTCTCAAGACTATACAATTTTAATTAAAACACTGTTTTATTTAAGATTCTTATTTTTTTATTTTATCATTAGATTTTTAATAGAAAAAAATGTAATTAATTTTAAAGCTTTTTTTATTATAGCAACTTTTTGTTCAATTTTTATCTCTCTTGATATGATTTATCAGTTAATTTTGGGTAAAGATATCTTTGGATATAAAATTGATCCTAGAAGAATATCTGGGCTATTTGGGGAAGAAAAAATTGCGGGATCTTATCTGCAAAGATTTTCAATTTTTTCAATTTTTTTCTTATATTTTTTTCCTAAACTTAAAAAAGATAAGATTTTAAATTTAGCTTTATTCATATTTATTCCTTTAATTGCATTTTGTATAATTATCTCCGGCAACAAAATGCCCTTTATATTATTTCTATTTATCATCTCTTTAATAATCTTATTTGAAAAAGAAATGAAAAAGCATCTGATAGGAGCTTTAATTATAATCCCATTTTTATTTATCGTACTTTTTAAGTATAACGAGCATGTTAGAGATAATTACGGAAATTATATTCATTTTACAAAACAATTTGTGAATGTAGCAGCTACATTGAGCTCAGATAAAGACACAGAAATATTTGAAGATAAAAATCGATGTTATAGTTTTTCTGAGCCAGGAAAGGAAATTGAAAATTGCAAAAAAGATCACCCTTATTATATGAATTTGGGTGGAAAAAAAATAGAAATGAAAAATCCTTATATGAAAGAATTTTATGCTGGATATCAAACTTGGGGCCTCAATAAATTTTTTGGAGGAGGTGTAAGATCTTACAGAGTTAATTGTCCAAAAACGGATGTAATAAATTGTGGTCGGCATCCTCACAATTATTATTTAGAGATACTTGCTGAGTTAGGTGTTTTAGGTGTTCTAATATTAGTTATTTTGTATATAAAAATGTTTTATAAATATTTTTCAAATTCCTCAATAAAAAGTAAGTTTATAATAATTCCATTTATTTATCTTTTCATTGCTGAAATTTTTCCTATAAAATCTACCGGTAGCTTTTTCTCTGCATCTAATTCAACATATATTTTTTTAATCTTATCAGTCACTATTTCTTTACTAAGAAGAAAAAATATAAATTGAATTTTTTATTTTTAAATATACATTAACAAAATGAACAAAAATAAAGTTGTAATAACCTCTGCTACAAGAACAGCGGTTGGTACCCTCGGTAAAACTTTAAAAAATATACCAGGAGATCATTTAGGTTCAGCAGTGATATCTGAGTCGATTAAAAGATCTAATTTAAAAGATAATGAAGTAGATGAAATAATAATGGGTCAAGTGCTTACTGGTGGAACAGGACAAAATCCAGCAAGACAAGCGGCAATGCGATCAGGGGTTCCTAAAGAAACTCCCGCATATATTGTAAATCAAGTCTGTGGATCTGGATTAAGATCAATTGCTTCAGGATTTCAAAGTATAAAATCTGGAGATTCAAAAATTGTTATTGCTGGAGGTCAAGAAAGTATGTCTTTAGCTCCCCATGCTATTCATTTAAGAGATGGGAAAAAACTAGGCGATGTAGAGATGACAGACACAATGATCAAAGATGGTTTGTGGGATGCTTTTCAAGGCTACCATATGGGTGTAACGGCTGAAAACGTTGCAACTAAATTTCAAGTTACAAGAGAAGACCAAGACAAATTTGCTTTTAAATCACAAGAAAAAGCACTTAAAGCACAAAATGAAAATAAATTTCAAAATGAAATCTTAAGTTTTAAGATTAAATCAAATAAGAATGAAATACATTTTAATAAAGATGAGCATCCCAGAGAAGGAATAAATCTAGAAGCATTAACTAGATTAAAGCCTGTTTTTAAAAGAGATGGAACTGTAACAGCTGGAAACGCTTCGGGTATAAATGATGGAGCAGCAGCAGTAACATTAATGTCCTCTGAAGAGGCAGAAAAAAAAGATATTCAAAAACTTGTTTCTATAAAATCATGGGCAAGTTGTGGAGTCGATCCTGCATTAATGGGCACAGGTCCGATTCCAGCTTCAAAAAAAGCTTTAGACTTAGCGGGGTGGTCTATAAATGATGTTGATCTATTTGAAATTAATGAAGCTTTTGCAGCTCAAAGTATTGCAGTATTAAGAACTCTTTCTATACCAGAAGAAAAAGTTAATGTTAATGGTGGAGCTATAGCCTTAGGCCATCCAATTGGAGCTTCTGGAACAAGAATACTTGTTACTCTCATTCACGAAATGAAAAAAAGAAATGTAAGAAAAGGTCTTGCTTCTCTATGTATTGGTGGTGGCATGGGTATTGCAATGTGTATTGAAAGATAATGGAAATTTCAAAACCTTATAAAGGAAAAAGAAAGAGAAAATTAAAAAAGATGCCTTTTACAGTAAAAGGTTATTTATATTACTATTTATTTTTTTGGGTAATTATAATTTCAATCTACTTGTCTTATAATTAAATTAATTATTTTGGTAATTTATCTTATCAAATATCTTTTTAATAAGATTTTTTGTACTATTACAGTTTTATCAATTTTGATATCTTTTTTTCTAAAAAAAAGATTTATTAGCCACTTCATATCTAATAGGACAAAAATTTATTGACTGAAAATAGAGCAAAATGTGTCGAAAAATGAGCTTATTAAGCAATATGTCCTACTTATTATAGTTTATTATTCGCCCTCTTTTTAATATGTTTCAACCAGTTTATAATAGTAATTATGACACAAGAAATTTCTGTTCCAGATATAGGAGACTTTAAAGACGTTGAAGTAATTGAAGTTTTAGTTAAACCTGGAGACAAAATAAATAAAAATGACCCTATTGTTACTATTGAAAGTGACAAATCGAGTTTAGAAATACCTTCTCCATCTTCAGGTCAAATTAGAGACTTAAAAGTTAAGATAGGAGATAAAGTTTCAGAAGGAAGTATCTTAGCAACAATTGAAAATGGTCAAGCAATAACAGAGCCTAAAAAAGAAAAAATAAAGAAAGAAATTATAAAAGAAGAACCTAAAAAAAATGGAAACCTACACCCTGTTAAACAAGTAAAAAAAGTTATAGCTGAACCAGCTTCGAAAGATGACATAGATCCAATCGAAACTGATGAGTGGATTGAGTCTTTAAATTCTGTGATTGAAAATGACGGGGCTCCTAGAGCTAGTTATTTACTTAATAAAGTAATCGATCAAGCATATAAATCTGGTTTAGTCCTTCCTGATACTAGAACAACTCCATATATAAATACCATTCCTCCTGAAATTGAAGTTAAGTCTTCTGGAGATCAAAATATTGAAAAAAAGATTAGAGCTTACATAAGGTGGAATGCCGCCGCTATGGTAGTAAGAGCAAATAAAAAGAGTCCAGAATTAGGAGGGCACATTGGTACTTTTGCATCAGCTGCAACTCTTTACGATGTAGGTATGAATCATTTTTGGAGAGCAAAAAATAATAAATTTGGAGGAGATTTAATTTACTTTCAAGGACACTCTGCTCCTGGGATGTATGCCCGTGCTTTTTTAGAAGGAAGGCTAACAACAAAACAACTAGATGGGTTTAGACAAGAAGTTTCTAAAGGAGGTTTATCTTCTTATCCCCATCCATGGTTAATGCCAAACTTTTGGCAGTTTCCAACAGTTTCAATGGGTCTTGGACCAATCATGGCAATTTATCAAGCTCGTTTCTTAAAATACTTAATTAATAGAGGTTTAGTAAAAGATGAAGGGAGAAAAATTTGGGTTTTTTTAGGTGATGGCGAAATGGATGAACCGGAGTCACTAGGAGCAATAGGTTTAGCCGCTAGAGAAAAATTAGATAATTTAATCTTTGTTATTAATTGTAATCTTCAAAGACTGGACGGGCCAGTAAGAGGTAATGGAAAAATTATTCAAGAACTTGAAGGAAGTTTCAGAGGCACTGGTTGGAATGTAATTAAAGTTATTTGGGGTTCATATTGGGATCAGCTTTTGGCAAAAGACAAAACAGGATTGCTTGTAAAAAGAATGAATGAATGTGTTGATGGAGAATATCAAGCATTTAAAGCAAAAGGAGGTTCATACGTAAGAGAAAAATTTTTTGGTAAATACCAAGAATTGAAAGAATTAGTTTCTTCTATGACAGATAAAGATATTTGGAAATTAAATAGAGGAGGTCATGATCCTCATAAAGTTTATGCAGCTTACTATTCAGCTATGCAGCATAGAGGCTCACCTACAGTTATTCTTGCAAAAACTATAAAAGGCTACGGTATGGGTAAATCAGGTGAAAGTATGAATACCACTCACCAACAAAAAAAGCTGGATGAAAAAGATTTGCTTTACTACAGAGATAGATTTGGGGTTCCTCTTACTGACAAACAAGTAAAAAATATTGAATATTTCAAACCAAGTGAAAACTCAGAGGAAATAAAATATTTAAAAGATAAGAGATTAAAATTAGGAGGCTTTATTCCTGAAAGATCCTCATTTGCTAAAGCAATTAAAACACCTCCTAAAGATATCTTTGAAAGTTTCATGAGGTCTACGGGTGATAAGGAAATGTCAACTACTATGGCGCTAGTTCGTATGCTTACTGCTCTTCTTCGAGACAAAAACCTTTCTCCTAGATTAGTTCCTATTATACCAGATGAAGCAAGAACTTTTGGTATGGAGGGATTTTTTCAAAAAATTGGAATTTATGCTCACGAAGGACAAAAATATGAACCGGTAGACTCAGAACAATTAAGTTCTTACAGAGAGGACAAAAGTGGTCAAGTATTGGAAGAAGGAATTACAGAATCTGGTGCTATGTCATCATGGATTGCAGCTGGTACGTCCTATACAAACCATGATTTAGAAATGATACCAATTTATATATTTTATTCTATGTTTGGTTTTCAAAGAGTTGGGGACTTAGCTTGGGCAGCAGGAGACTCTCAAGCTAGAGGATTTTTAATTGGCGCAACTGCTGGCAGAACAACTTTAGCTGGGGAAGGTCTGCAACACCAAGATGGTCATAGCCACTTATTAGCTTCTAATATTCCTAATTGTATAAGTTACGACCCTACCTTCGCTTACGAGATGGCTACTATATTCAGGGATGGTATTAAAAGAATGCATGAGAAAAAAGAAAATATTTTTTATTACATAACTGCTATGAATGAAAACTACTCTCATCCTGAAAAACCAAAAAATTCTGATGAGGGAATTATTAAAGGAATGTATCTTTTAAAAGAAAATAATAATAAAGGGAAAACTAAAGTTCAGCTTTTAGGTTCTGGCACTATATTGAGAGAAATCATTTCTGCATCAAAAATTCTATCAGATGATTACGGAATTGACTCTGATGTCTGGAGTGTTACTAGTTTTAATGAGTTAAGAAAAGACGGTATGCAAACTGAAAGATGGAATCTTTTAAATCCAGATGAAAAAAAGAAAAAATCTTATGTACAAAAATGTTTAGAAAAAAGAGATGGGCCGATCATAGCGGCATCTGACTATACAAGATCTTTTTCGGATCAAATTAGACCTTATACGGACAAGTCATTTTATTCCCTAGGCACAGATGGATATGGAAGAAGTGATACAAGAAAAAATTTAAGAAAATTTTTTGAAGTAGACAAAGAACACATAGTTGCTTACACGCTAAGTGCACTTGCTAAAGAGCAGTTAATTGAAACAAAACAAGCAGAAAAAGCTATTAAAAAATATAAAATTGACAAAAATAAAGATTTTCCATCTAATTTGTAATTATGACTAGCACAAAAATTTTAATTCCTGATATGGGTGATTTCAAAGATGTTGAAATTATAGAAGTACTTGTCAAAGAAGGACAGCAAATTAAAAAAAACGAGTCTTTAATAACATTAGAAAGTGATAAATCAAGTGTTGAAGTGCCTGCAACTCACAACGGAGTTATAGAAAAAATTAATGTAAAAGTGGGAGATAAAGTCAATCAAGGAGATCTGATTCTAAATTTAAAATCTGAAAACAAAACCGAAGAAAAAAAAGAAACTAAAAAAATCAACGATGAAATCGAAAAAAAAACTAAAATTAAAAAACAAGAACCAATAAAACAAAAAGAGATCATACCAGCGGCAAAAATATCTCAAAGTGGCACTAAGTCTGCTAGCCCAAAAGTTAGAAAATTTGCTAGAGAACTAGGTACAAACGTAGTTGAAATTCCTGGTACTCAAAGAGGCGGAAGAGTTTCAGAGGAAGATGTAAAAAATTTCATTAGATCACAAGTTACAGTGAAAGATGGGCAAATAGAAAAAAAAATTCATAAGGAAGAATATCCTTTTGAAGAATTTGGAGAAATTGAGATAAAAGATTTTCCTAGAGTAAAAAAATTATCAGGACCTCAATTAGTTAGATCTTGGACAGAAATTCCTCATGTTACTCAACATGAAGAAATAGATATCACTGAAATGGAACAATTTAGATCATCACTATATGATTATTATACTGGGGAAATGATAAAAGTAACTCCTTTAGCCTTTATATCAAAAGCTTTAGTAAGTGCACTCAAAGCTTTTCCAAATTTTAATGCCTCCATTGACCCTAATCAAAATAAAATAATTTATAAAAAATTTTTTCATTTAGGTTTTGCTGTTGACACGCCTCATGGTTTAATGGTGCCTAAAATAAGAAATGTTGATCAAATGAGCATTAAGGAGATAGGTGAAGCATTAAAAAAAACTAGCCAACTTTGTAGAGATTTAAAAATTGATAAGAAAGAATTCTCTGGTGGATCTATGACAATTTCAAGTTTGGGAGGCATTGGAGGTACATTTTTTACTCCAATAATAAATCCTCCTGAAGTAGCTATTTTAGGTGTAGGAAAAAGTTTTGATAGATTGGTAAAATTAAAAGGAAAGATAGTCTCTCGAAAAATTTTACCAATTTCTTTGTCTTATGATCACAGGATAATTGATGGAGCGGAAGGTGCAAGATTTTGTGTCTATTTAAGTGAATGTTTGGGTAAAGATTTCGCTTTCAAGCTTGCTGTTTAATATAATTTACAATAATAAACATCATGAATAAAAAATTAATCTCCCTTGTTTGTGCTGTATCATGCTCGTTTATATGGGGTTCA
>MDTB01038092.1_pt1 | contig 21315 bp, 19 predicted proteins | sample 811161 | NCBI WGS metagenome assembly MDTB01 (sample SAMN05326650, study PRJNA326480) | marine metagenome | isolation source: seawater | place: Mediterranean Sea | collected 2009
CAAAACACTTTCTAAAATAGCCAATAGAGTTGTTAAAAAAATTGATGAATATCAATTATATTCAAGATTTAAAGGCATTTTTGAGGTTTACTCAGAAAACAATATAGATCTTGTTTTAAAAAAGACTTTGGTTGGAAATATCTGGGGAATTGGAAAAAGTTTAGATTATTTTTTAAAATATCACAATATTATTAACGCTTATCAATTGAAAAATTTGAACGAGAGTTTTGCTAGAAAACAAAAAGGACTTTTTCTTGAAAGAACTATTTTGGAATTGAGAGGAATTAAGTGTTATAATATTGTTAATGATGATACTAAAAGAAAAAGTATATGTGTTTCGAGATCTTTTGGTGAAAAGACTTCTTCTTATGAAGTAATTCGCTCAGCTCTGATAGTTTATGTCCAAAGGGCGTCAGAAAAGTTAAGAAGATATGGATTATATTGTAAAGCAATCAAGGTATTCTTGAAAACTTCTCGTTACGAAAAGAATTATTATGAAAATTCAAAAGATTTTTTGTTTTCTGAAAGCACTTTAGACTCGAGGTTAATTTGGTCTAAGGCAAATTATTTACTTAAAGAAATTTATATGAACAATTTTTTTTATAATAAAGTGGGAGTGATTCTTTTTGATTTATGCAACAAAAAAGAAATTCAAAAATCTTTATTTCAATATAAGTATAAAAGTGATAAAAATATTGAAAATCTTATGAATAACATTGATTATATAAATAAAAAATTTGGTAATGGGTCAATTAGAATATCTTCAGATAAAAGTGGATTATTTCATAAAAAAGAATTTAAAAAAAATATGAAGTGCAAGTGGATTATGAAATCAAATTTTTGTTCACCTTGTTATACAACTAAATGGGTTGACATTCCCAAAGCAAAAATTGGTTAAGAAGAAAATGAACGAAATACAACAAAAAAAAATGGCATCTAAAATTGTTTTGAAAGCAATGATGGAGTCAAGAAAAGAAAGCATAGATCCATATATATCAATAGGCGCATTTATAGACGAAACAATAAGAGAGCTTTCTAAACAAAATGATGATGAAAAAATTGCTAAATTTTTGGAAAGCATAGCTGAAAAGGTAAGACTAGGTATATATAGAAAAAAAAAGTAACTTATTTAAGTGCTTTATTAATTTTATATTTTTTAATTAGAAAATCTATGTGCTCGTATCTACTTTCATCTTTTTGTATTTTTTTAAGTAAATCTTTTTCCTTTTTTGAAATTTTCTCTTTGGACATATGATTTGAAAAATTCTGACTTACTTTTCCAATACTATTTTTTTTGTTTTCAGAGGACAATCTACGTAAGGTTTTGGTGGCTCTTGAAGAAATTTTTTTTAAAACTCTTGGCTTCCAATTATTAGGATGAATACAATCAAGTTTTTCAGGGGAAACATTTTGATTGACAACGTATTTTTTAAGAAGTTCATATGCTAAAAAAGAAACTTTGTGTTTCTTTACAAAAAAAGATAATTTATTATTCTGTTTAATAGATTTTTTTTTAAAATTAAATAATGACACAAAATCAATATAAAGTATTTTTAATTTGAAGTAAACACAATATATTGAAAATTAACTGATGAGGAAGAATTGAATACTGAAAAATTGAACAACGTAAATGAGAAGGTTTCAGAAATAAAAAGTGAATTTTTAATTTTTTTCGATACTTTTAAATTTGAAAGTTTAGATATTATAATTCTCATCTCTTTAATTTTTGTTTTATTCTTTTTTTTAAAATTTTTTAATAGGCAAAAAAAAATTAAGACTTCCGTTGAAAAATCAAATTTAAAACCAGTATTAAGTAATATTTCAGATAATGATATTGAAGTTAATAAAAAATCTGAAGAAAATGATTTTATTGATGTTTTAGTTGCAATTGAAGAAGAAATGGCCGCTGTAAGAGAACTATATGTTGGCGGTTATATAACAAAAGGTATTTATATATCTGAAACTGATAGATTGTATGAAAAAGCTAAAGTATTTGGTTTATAAATAATTATTTTTTAAAATCTTCAGACCATGCGGCTGCAAGAAGCTGCCTAATTCTAATAATATTATCTTTTGCAGTTTCAGGAATAATAATTTCTGTTTTTTTCCTTTGTATGTCAGCATTTAACCAAAACATTTCAATTGACTCTTTAAGTGATTGTTTTTCCTTTTCAGATTTTTTGGAAAATTGGATTATAGAATCTTTAACATCTGTCAGATTTTTTTTCATTTAAACTCCTAGAGTTGACGCTATTTCAAATAACTTTCTTGTTTCTTTTTGATATACTTGTTTAGTTAGATAACCTTTTAAATATAATTCTCTAATATTTTCTAATTCTTGTCTAACTTCTTTTAATTGTTTTTCATTTATTTCCATGATTATACTTAAAGTTAATATATAATTTAAAAAAAAAATACTAAAAATGAAAAAAAAATTAAATAAATCACTTTTGAGAATTAAAAAGAATAATCCTGAATTTGATAGAGAAAATCAAGATATTAAAAAAATGTCCGCCTATGAAATACGAGTTTTTAGGTCTCTTCAGGAAAAATATAATTTATCTTTGTTTTCTGATAATCTTGATACTCCGAAAAACTATGATTCAAATGAAATAAATCAAAGTGTAAAAAAAACACTAGATAGAATTAAAAATGATTTACCGTTTACTTTCAAAAAAAACTAAAATATTAGGATATCTTGTTGTTTTAAATTTACTTTTTTTTCAAAAATTAGCAGCAATTGAAATAATTATCTCGAATAAAAAAGAAAGTTTTATTGTTTCACTTGCTCAAACCGATGAAGAAAAAAAACGTGGTTTAATGTTTGTTAAAAATTTAGAGGATACAAATGGTATGCTTTTTTTATATAAGAAAGAAAAGATTTTAAAAATGTGGATGAAAGATACTTTCTTAGATCTAGATGTAATATTTATTGATAAAAATTTTAAAATTTCTTCTATTAAAAAAGGTAACAAATTAACAACAGATATAATTTTTTCAGATAGACCTGTTATAGCCGTTTTAGAGATCCCAAGTGAGTGCAATAAAAAAATTAAATTACAAGTTGGTCAAAGTCTATATTGGAATAAAATAAGTAAAAAAGATCATAGTTACTATTCAAAGTTTAGAAAAGAATTCTTTCCATGTATAAAATATAAATAAATGTAAATTATTTAAATGATCTTAAAATAACCTTAATTTTTTTTGTGCGCAAATACATATAAAGTTTATGGGAAAAGGTAAAATTTATTGAAGAAGAAGCTTCGAAAAGCTTTAGAGATATTGATAATAAAAGGTAAATGAAAAAAAAAATTTTTGAAAAAGGTCTACCAACTCTTGATTTTATTTTTAAAAACTGGCCAAGAAGTAAATATGTTTTAAAAAAATATGTAACTTCAAGACAAATAAGACCTAATTTATTTATTTTATCTAAGTTTTGTTTAGATGAATTAAATTATTTAGGAAGAACTCCCTTATTTTATTCTTTAGAAAAAATTTCAAAAATTTGTTCAAAGAATTTATACAACAATTATCATAACGAGCATCATTTTAAGGCTGTGTTAATATTTTCTTTTTTAATTGCCAAAAATTATTCATTAAAAAATAATGAAAAAATAATTTTAATAATTATAGCATTAGCTCATGATATGAACCATTTGGGCAAAAGATTAATTTCTGCACCTTATCATCAAGAAAAAAAAACTATAAAAGACTTAGAGAGAATAATTTTTAGAAAGATTTTAAATCATAAAATATGGAAAAAAATTGAAAAAATTATTTTGAAAACGTACTTTTTAGATAACTCAATATCAAAAAAGGATAATTTAGAAAAAATAATTTTAAAATCAGACTTAATTTGTTCAGTTATTTTCAACGATAATGTTGGAAAAGTTTTTACAAAAAGACTAAAATATGAGAGGCAACTTTCAGATAGTACTGAGAGTTTGTTCATAAATTTTAAAAAAAACTTAGAAAATAAACTTCCAATTTCAGATAAGTTAAAATTTTTGTGATTTTATTCAATTTTAACTCAACTTTAACATTCTAAATTATCAAGTGGCACGTTGTTTGCTATCATAAAAGTTATAAAATTTAAGGAAAAAAATTGTGAAATATATTTTTTTTATAATTTCAATTTTTCTTTCTGGAACCTTATTATCTCAAGAGAACTCTAATAAGTTTTTTTTTGATTTAAAAAGTTCATTAAGAGGTATAGTTGAAACTCACAAAACGATTAAGGCTTCAAGAATAGACGTTAAAGCTGCGAAATTGAGGTTAAAGCAATCTCGTGGAGGTTATTTTCCTTCTTTAAATGTTACAGCTAATTACGGTCATGAAAATATTATTAAATACGGTCCTGGGAACAATACTCAATTAATGGCTAGAGATGCAACTGCTAAAATTACACAAATGATTACTGATTTTGGTTTAACACAATCTATTGTTGAAACCTCAAAATTAGGAGTTGACCAATCGAAAGCTATTAATAAACAGATAAAAAATGATTTATTGTTGAGAGCGTTAAGCTCATATTTAAGACTAATTCAATCAATAGAGAGCGTAAAATTCGCAAAACAGTCTGTAGAAAATATAAAAAAGCAAACTGAGTTAGAAAATGCAGCTGTATCTGCAGGTGGAGGGTTAACTTCGGATGTACTTCAAGCTAAAACCCAATTAGCTGGAGCTGAAGCTAGATTAATACAATTTGATGGAATATTATCTGCTTCAAAATACGAATTTGAATATTTATTCGGGTTTTTTCCAGAAAAATTAAATGATTTTAAAATTACAAAATCTGTTGAGAATTATCTACCAAATACTTTAGAGGAAGCTGAGGAAATTGCAATTAAAAATAACCCTTCATTGATAACAGCTGATATAAATAAAAAAATTAGTAAACAAGCAATTAATACTGCAGAAGCTTCGTTATACCCAACAATTAAGGGAATTTTAAGTCATTCAGAAAAGCAAGACTACGCTGGTATTGTTGGTTTTAAAAGAGAAACGTCTGCAAAGGTTGATTTTTCATATCCTTTAAATTTAGGTTTTTCAGAGTTTGCAGGAAAAAATGCCGCAATTGAGTCATATTTAGCCAATGAATTAAGGGTCAATGATCAAAAAGATATGATAAAACAAATATTAAAAACCACTTGGGATGGTCTAGATACAGCAAAAAAAAACGCACAATTTTTATCAAATCAAGCAAAAATATCTCAAGAGTTCCTTGAATTAGCTAGGAAAGAAAGAGAGGCTGGTAATCGAACTTTATTAGACGTTTTGGGTGGGGAAACTGCTTTAATAAACTCTCAGGCAGATGCAATAGCTGCGAAAATAGAAGTACTCATAAATAGTTTCACTCTGTTGAGTCTTATGGGGGAACTCACAATGGAAAAAATAGAAATAGTTGAGTAGATAAACTTGTTTATTTTGATACTATATTTGAATAATACTCGATAAAAATAAATGTTTTTAATAGTTTGAATTAAAGACTTAAAAAATACTTAAACTTTGTCGTTATATTTATAAACAACTAATTGTATGTTAATCTATGGCATGCAGTTTGCTTTTAGAACAAGTGTACACTAAAACAAATATTGATGACTTACTCGAAAAGGTTTTAAAAGAACATTCATCAAATTCTGTTGATAAGGGTTCTGGCGAATATAACGTGAAAAACCAGAAACAGGCTTCAATTGATAGTCTTAACTTTTCTATTGAATCACAATCCTCCAAATTAAAATATTTAGACGACTTAGTTGAAAAAGCAATTGTTCAGCATGAACTAGAAAATTCAACAATTAATATCTCATCAATTAGTGGTGCATCACATCCATTATTAACAAGAGAAATTACTAATAAATTAGAAAAAAAAATAATATATCAATCTTCTTCTCAAGAGACCATAAATTTAGAACATGGTTTTAAAGAGTTCTCTGAAAAAACTATTACATCTGAAAATCTTAACTCAAAAATAGAGCAATTAGTCAATAACAAAAATCAGTCGATTTACAAAGAAGAAAATTTTGTCAAAAAATCAAAAGTTTCTTCTCAAGTAGATATGCAGGATATCAGGGAAGCATTTCTTGGAATAAAAAACAAAATTGAAACACAGATACCAAAAAAAGATTTTCAAGAAGAAAATAAAATTTTTAAAAAAGAAACTGATGAAATAAAGTTTTATTTAGACTCATCCATTTCATATAACGATGCCCCGTCTTGGTTACAGAAGGGAAGTTTTATTAGAACTGAAACTGATTTGATTGTAATTAACGAAAATAGTGAAAAAGCCATTTTTATAGATTTTTTTTTAAATTATGAAACTCCGTCAATTGAAACTGAAAATGGATTATTTTTAAAAGGTTCTTTATTAAAAACATTAGCTGGTCCATTAGCAACAGGACAATACGCTCAAATTTCTAATGAAACAGGTAATTTTTCTATTGGAGAAGTCTCTAATTTAAAAGGTGAGGTTAAAGCCACAAGATTGGATGGCAATATTTTTAAATTGTCGACAGGGGACCCAATTTTTCAAGGCGATCTAATACAGACATCGGAAGCTGGTTCTGTTGGATTAGTTTTCCTAGACAAAACGACAATGTCTCTCTCTGACGGGGGAAAATTGGTTTTAGATGAGTTGGTTTTTGATGCAGCTTCTGGGAATGGAAGTTTAGCTGTAGATATGTTGGAGGGAGCCTTCAGTTTTGTAAGCGGTGAAATAGCCAAGACAGGTCCTGATGCAATGACTATTTCTACACCAGTTGCAACTATTGGTATAAGAGGTACCACTGTTGCTGGAAAAGCAGCGGTTGAGGGAAATGAAAATTCATTTACTTTATTGCAGGATGAGGATGGTAATGTGGGTCAAATATTGATCAGTAACTCAGCTGGAACACAAACATTATCACAAGTTGGTGCAACAACAAGTATTGCCAGTATAAATTCAGCTCCACCTCCACCAATAATATTATCCGCAGCTGAAATTCAATCCAATTATGGTTCTGCTTTGGAAGTTTTACCTCCTACTCCACAAGTGGCACCTCAACCACAAGAGTCACCACCACCTCAAGAAGACCAAGAAACAAATAATAATTTGGAAGAAGTGGATAATGCGGAGGAAATTTCCGAAGAAGAGGGAACTGAAGAAGATGAGGTAATAGGGGGTGATGCTTCAGATGAAGAAACAGAAATTGACGGTGAAGAAATCGTTGAAAATGTTGAAGATGATTTGTTAGAGGAGGGTGAAGCAGAACTAATTGAAGAAATTCAAGATGAAGTTTTAACTGAGTCAGAATTATCAGATGAGACAGGAGTTGAGGAGCCTCTTACTGAAGCAATTGTAAATGAAGAGTTTGAAACTGCATTGGGGGATGGTGTTCCTGCAGATGAAGCCATAACTGGGGCTATTGAGTCAGAAATTGCAAATTCCAATATAGATTCTGATGGTCCAGGTGAATTCGGATCTAACTTTGGTTCTCAAGGAGATGTTACTGATAATGTACTTGATGGGTTAAATGGGAATATTGGAGAATTTGACGATGTGCCATTTTCGGTTTCGGGTGGAGAAATTGGTGAGGAAGTACTTGATAATTTGGGTGGAGAAACATTTTCATTGAGTTCTTCAGATTTTGAATTAAACACCTTCGGAGTTGGAAGTAATGTATTTGAAAATTCTTATGGTGGCACTATTTTATCTACGTTCGGGGAAAATGCGTATGGAGAAGGTGAAATTCTTACAGAGGCCATATTTGCTCCTATGGCTGGTGAGAGTTTTTATGAAAATGAATTTTCAAATAATTTTTTTGTTGATACTTTTATTGATAATTATGAAGACGTAATTGATGAAAGTTTCGAAGAAGTCTATGAAGATTCATCTTTATATGAAAATACCATTCAAGAAACTGAAGTTGAGGAACATGCTGAAGAGACCGGTACCGAATTAACACATACTGGAACTACTGCAAACGATGCTTTACAAGGAACTTCAGGAGATGACACAATGTATGGATTAGATGGAAATGATACTATAAAAGGTTATGCTGGAATTGATACACTATACGGTGGCTCTGGAACAGATACTATTTATGGTGATGTAGGAAATGATATCATATATGGAAATATTGGGAATGACACTCTATACGGTGGCTCTGGTTCAGACACTATTTATGGTGGCACCGGTGATGATATAATATATGGAGGTAATGGTTCTGACAAACTTTATGGTGGTGACGGTAATGACAAATTCGTGATGGAAAGTTTTGCTGATGCGGTTGATGTAATTCATGATTTTGAAACGGATGATCAATTGGTAACAATATTTGGTCCAAGTCACAATTATTTTTCTCGAAGTGGAGTTGCGCATATTTTTAATAATGATTTTACGTATGATATAGACGCAAATTCAAATACTTTACCAAACTTCATTAATTTTCATCATAGATTTGATAATATACCAAATGGAGATTATTATTCTCCAGAGGAGGTTAGTAAGGGATTCGATTTTGATTTTTATGATACAAATGGTTATTATGATGCTTCTAACACTATACAATCAGATTTTATGATATTAACTGGTGATGGAACTGACTCAGCAATATTTCATTGGAATGATACTGATTATGATGGAAGTTTTTATAACGATGACACTGAATTAACATTGATGGGGAGGGCTGAAGGTTTTGACAATCAATTATTAACGGAAAGTCAATTATCAACATCATTAACGGTATAATATTATAAAATTTAAATATATAAAAAAAATATGAATTTTTGGTTTAAAATAATTAAAGAAGAAAAAGGGTTTGGAGTTTTATTTTTTTTATCTTTTGTGATTATAACTATGGGATTACTCAGTCCAGTTTTTATAATTCATATTTTTAATAGATACATTACATTTGGATTAGAAGGGACTTTAATTTTTTTAATTATGGGAGCACTATTTGTTGCAATAGTGGAATATATTTTTAGAAACATAAGGCACACTTATTGTGCTAATTTAATTATTAATCCAATAAAAAAATTAAAAATATCAATTATAAAAACTTTTTACAATTCAGAAATTTATTTGAAAAAAAAAACAAATAGTTTACTTGATATTATTGATGTAAAAAATAACCTTTATCAGTCTTTAAATCCTAATAATCAATCAAATATATTGGATTTTATTTTTGCTATTGTAATTATTTTTATTCTTTTTTTTCTTAATTTAAAACTAGCTTGTATTTTTTTAGTTTTTTTATTTTTTTGTTTAACTGTACAAGTAGTTCTGTTCAAAATAAAATCTGAAAAAGAAAAAAAGATAAAACCACCTAATTTAGTTTTCTATTCAGATTTAAATAAAAAAAATGATTTATTAAAAGTTCTCAATAATTTTAATTATGTTGGTTTTCACATTTCTAAAATTATAAATAATCAATTAAAAAACTTAAGGCAAATTGTAATTTCGACGAGTTACCAGATTAATTTTAATCATTTTTGTTTAATCACTAATTCAATTATCATAATAGGAATCGGAAGCATCTTTGTAGTTAATGGAATATTCAATATAGGATCTTTAATTGGATTTAATATTTTTTCTTCAAGAGCGATGCAAATAACAATGAATGCTCAGAAATCTTATTATAACTTTAAAAGTATAAATAACTATATTGATGCTATTAATAAATATTTTAAAAACTTTCAAAAACGTGATTCGGGTCTAGAACTTCGTAGTAGAAGTTATTACATAAATTTCAAAGACATCGATTTTAATCATGAATCAAATTCTTTGTTGCTTATTAAAAAATTATCTTTGAAAATACTTCCAGGAGAAATAACAAATATTTCTGGTATTAATAGCAGTGGAAAAACAACATTATGTAAAATGATTTTAGGAATTAATAAACCTGACTCTGGACAAATTTTAATTAATAATTTTAATTTTGAAAAGATATCGCTGAAATGGTGGCGATCTCAGATAGGTTATGTGCCACAGAGTCAGAAATGTTTAAATACTTCAATTATTGACAATATAAATTTTGAAAGCCCAGAATTGAATGAAGATGAAATTAAAAAAAAATTAGTTTTAGTTGGATTGGGTAAATCTTTAAATCATTCACATTTATCACTAAAAACAAATTTATCAGATATTGTATCAGTTGGCATTCATAAAAAAATTCACTATGCAAGAATAATTTCGGGAAATAAAAAGATAATTATTATTGATGATCCATTTGAAAACTTAGACCTTGAAGGTAAAAAAATAATTATTAAACTTTTATTATCTTTTAAACAGGAAAATAGAACAATATTATGTTTTAGCAATGAAGAAGATATAATAAAAATAGCAGATAAAAAGTATAATTTAGATGGATAATAAATGGAAAAAATGGGATTTTAATGACGAAATGAATTCAAATATTGAGTTTAATTCGCCCATCCCTGTTAGTAAGAAAATAAAATTTCTGACATTAATTTTTATTTCATTATTTTTTATATTGATTAATTTAAAAATTTTGGAAGTTCTTAGTTTGGCTGAAGGAAAAGTAATTCCACAAGGTAGAATTAAATATGTTCAGCATCTTGAAGGAGGAATTGTTGAAAGTATTTTAGTTAAAGAGGGTGACAAAGTTGAAAAAGATCAATCTCTTATTATGCTTTCAAATGCTAAAGCCTCATCTGAGTATGAGGAGATAAACACTCGCTTAAAATCAATTGAATTATCAATTTTGAGAATAAATTCAGAAAAAAAGTTTTTAAATAAAATACCAAGTGAGATGCTTAAAAAATTTGAACCAAATTTAGTAAAATTTGAAAATGAATTGTTATTAAGCAGAAAAAATAATTTTAATTCTGAAAAAAAAACCATGCAAAAAGGCATAGAAAATTTAAAAAAAAGTTACAGACTTACTAAAGAACAAACAAAAATTAGTGAGAATTTACTTGAGGTAAAAGCAACGAATAGATTTAAACATTTAGAACTTTTAAGAGAATTATCAAATATTGAGGGAAAACTAGAAGAACAAAAGAGTAAACTTAAAACATTAGAATTGAACTTTGATGAGGAACTTAATAATGAACTTTCATTGTTAAATAAAGAAAAATCTGAATTACTAAAAAGAATCACAAAATATTCTGATAGCCTAAAAAGAACTGTATTAAAAAGTCCGGTTTCAGGCGTCATAAAATTAATATCTGTAAATGCTAAAGGAGCTGTTATTACTCCGGGTGTTACAGTGGTTGAGATTGTTCCCGAAAACGAAAAACTAATAATTGAGGCTCAGTTACCTCTATCTGAAGTTGGTTTTATTAAGACGGGGCTAAACTCCATAATCAGACTAAATTCTCCAGAGGGATCCAGGTTCAAACCACTATCAGGGAAAGTAATTTTTGTAGGAGCTGACAGAGTTTCTAATGGAGAAAATAAAGAATATTATTTAGTCAAAATTGAAACTGATGAAAATTCTTTTTTAAAAGGAAATGAGATTTATAATTTATATTCAGGTATACCTGTAACGGTTGGAATAGTAACTGGAAAAAGAAGTTTTATAGATTATTTCTTCACTCCATTTAAAAATAATATAAATTTCGCTCTATCTGAGAGATAATTTTATACACTAGTCTTAACTATGGGTGCAGATACAAAAATAACTCCTTGCTTTTTATTCTTTAAATCCAAAAACTTGTAAAGTTGTTCAAATATATTATCGCATTTATGCTCATCAACTATCATAGTTAAAATTTCTGACTCTCCATATTCTCCAAATTCTTGAATATCAAATAAATCGGTTGCTCTTCCATTTGCTGTCCCTACATTTAAAACAGACTTATTTTTAGAAAATTTTTTTACAATACCTTGACCTAAACCTTTTTTAATAAAGCCACCTATTTCAACGTACATTATTTTTCCACCCTATCTAAAACATCTTCGGGAATATGTGTCGCAACTCTATCAAGTTTACTCATCCACATGATCCCTTTTCCTGGAGTGTCAAGTTCTCCAGCAAGAAACATGGATTCAAAAACTCTATTTGATTGCTCTTTTGAAACAATTATTCTTACAATTTCTTTTTGCTCATCTATTGTAACACCAACAAGTCCCATTCTATCTCTGACACCAGTCCCTCGAGCATAATTAATAGTTGCTCCTTGAGACCCAACATTGGCAGCAGCTTTTACAATTTTGTCAGCTGTGCCAATTTGAACAACGCATGTAATTAAATATACATCAGTTAAATATGTAATTTTTCTAGCCATTGAAAGCCTCTTTATTTTTTTTAATATTTTTTTTACCATATTTATTCTTTAAGTTTGTTAAAAATTTTGTTTCATCTTACCCCCCCCTTTTTAAAAACTAATTCTTACTGCCTTGTCTAATCCTAATATAAAGACCCATTAAAAGAACAGCCAATATGGGACAAATACTTGCCATTGATAAAATTCCAAAACCTTCAGTAGCTGAAACGGCATTTCCTAGACCCAAACCCATCGCCAAAACTAAGGGAACTGTTACTGGTCCTGTTGTCACTCCCGCACTATCCCAAGCAACATTTACAAATTCTTCAGTTGAAAAAGAAGTTAAGATAATTGCTAGAAAGTAAAGAGGAATTAATACCGTTGCTAAATCAAAAGCAAATACTATTTTTCCTACACCAAGAGCTATACCAAATGCAACCCCAGTGGCAACACTGTACATTAACATAGATTTTTTGAAAGCACCATTTGTTAAATCTTGAACAGTAGAACCTAGAGCATTTAGAGCTGGCTCCGCTAGTGTTGAACCAAACCCTAATATCCAGGCAAATAAAATTACAATAATTAAACCTAACGTTTCTGAATAGATGGGGGAAATTTCACTTGTACTAATTTTCATAAATGCTGCTGGAAGCGTTGTTCCAGCTTGTGAACCAATTGCACCTAGGCCGTAAGTTAAACCAATGTTGAATATACACATCCCTAATATTGATAACACTAAACCATATCCAGTAATTAAATTATTAGGTAATTTAGATTTTAATATACCAAATAAGACTATCATGAGAAAAATAACTAAGGGTAAAATAGCTCTTACACCTAATAATATTTCTGCTAAGGGTGTTCTTTCCCACCTCGACAATTGATCATTATAGTTAAATTCTAAATCTGACTTAAATTCTGCGTTAGAAATAATTTCATTTGGGGTTATGTTCATAGATACAAATATGGATAGCAAAAGAACTGCAATAATTGGAAATATTGATGCTAGTGTTACAACTCCAAAACCAGATAACGAGGAAACGCCTTTTCCTGCTGATGCAGCAATTCCGATACCCAAAGATAAAACTAATGGAACGGTTACTGGTCCCGTTGTCACAGCACCACAGTCCCATGCAAGGCCTAAAATAGTTCTTAGATCAGGATTATTCCAAACAAAAATAGTAAGAAGAATCGCTGGTGTCAGCGCGATATAAATCATGGGTTTAAGAGACCATCCTTTAACAAAGCGTAATGTACCTAAAACAGCAGCTAACCCAACTCCAGCACCAACCATAAGAACTAAAGGAAGTGTCCAATTATTTAATATTTCAAAAAGATAAGGAGCATCTTTTGGATTAATAGAAGCTCCAAAAGCTTGTAATGCACCAATAGCTGGTTCAGCGAATGTAACTCCAACACCAAGTATTGCAATAATTACGAGTACCGTTGGCATAGTAGCTTTTTTAGGAAGATTGTCTCCAATTATTGTTCCAAACGGCATCAGACCAACTTTTAAACCCTCCATGAAAACTGCTAAGCCTATTATTACAGCAATTAATCCTAAACATATTATCGAGGCTGAGTTTACAGGCTGCCTTAAAATAAGAAGTTGGAAAATGAACAGGTATGAAGCCAGCGGAAAAACAGCCTTAATCTGCTCAAAAATTCGAACATAAGTATACGGAAGAATTAATTTTAGCGCTTTGACTGGACCAACTTTGATTTTTTGTGGTTTTAATGAATTTTTTTTGCCCTTTTCTGGCTTTGGTGTTAAAAGATTGTAGCTTATAGTATTATGTTGAACTTGACACTCATGGATGTAATCTGAGTATTTCATACTAAAAAAAATATCATATTTTATTTGATAATCAAAATTATTAAAGTCTTAAAAACTAAATATAATTTTTAGGAATAGATCATTTGAGATAGTCTCCAATGTAGTTGTAATGCAAGAGCTCTAATTATGTTTGGTTCATTTTCAACCATTACTTTTAATTTGTCTAGAGAGATTGGAAGAGCATATCCCTCGTTTTTTTTTAATTCAAGTGAAAATTCTTTGATAAGTTTGTGTATTTCTAAACTAGAGGATAGCAGTAATTCATTTAAAGCGTTCGGAGAAATTTCAGCCAATTCTGATGGAACTACAGCTTTAACGCTGGCTTTTCTGTTTTCACCTAAAATAAGAGATAATTCTCCAAATATTTCACCTTCACTCATTTTTCCAACTTTTTTTCCGTCTCTTTCAACATCAAAAGAACCTGAGATAATTAAATAAGCTTTATCTCCCTTGTCATTTTCGGAAAATACATATTGATCTGGTAAAATTCTTATTTTTTTTCCGGACATATAATTATTTTGTTGTTGCAATAAAAACTCCATCCCAATTTTTTGGAGGTGGATTTTTTAAAAACTTCTCTAATCTAACATTCATCATATTATAGTATTCTTTCATAACTCCGTTCAATAAATTTTCACATTCTTTTAATTTCTTACTTGCTTCAAGCCAATTTTGATTGAAATATGAATTTAACATTAAATTATGCTTTAATTCTAAATCCTTAAAACTATTTTGATTCTTTAGTTCATTATTACCCAGCAGGGTGTAAATTGCAACAGCCTCTTTTTTACCTTTAACTGCAATAAGATCAAGTTTTAAGATTGCAAATTCATTTTTTAATGTTTCATAAGTTTCTGACCCAATTATTGTTTTAACCCCGTATCCTTTTGATTGTCCCTCCAATCTTGAAGCTAAATTTACAGAGTCGCCAAGAACTGAATAGTCAAATCTTTGTTCAGAACCCATATTTCCCACTACACAGTTTCCAGTATTAATTCCAATGCCAATTTTCAACTCTAGAAAAACACTATTATTCTGTTCTGCCTCTTTCTTTCTTTCTTCATTTAATTTTTTTAAAGCTTTATGCATTTTTAGAGAAGCCTCACATGCCATTTTCTCATGTAAATCAATACCTAATGGAGCATTCCAAAATGCCATTATGCAATCTCCCATATATTTATCTATTGTTCCGTTGTGATTAATAATTTCATTTGTTAATGGAGTTAAAAACCTATTGATTAATTTTGTCAAACCTTGAGGATTTTTTTTAAATAATTCAGAAATAGCTGTAAAATCTCTAACATCACAGAATAAAAATGTCATCTTTTTTGTTTCGCCTCCTAAAACTAATTTATCAGGATTTTCAGCTAACTGTTCAACTAGTGCTGGAGATAAATATTGTGAAAATGCGCCTCTTATTTGTTTTTTCTCGTTAGCATCTCTTAGATAATTAGCAAAGGTTGTACAAAAATAAATTATAAAAGTTGAGACTGATGCAAAAGTTGGATCGAAAAGTATCTTTTCTTCAAGATAAAGTTTTACACTGATGTAAAAAGCTGAACCTAAGATTAATCCTAAAAAAGAGATGTTTAATATTGGACCAAATTTTAAAGCTGAAATTGTAAAAATCATACCCAAGAATACAATAAAAATTCCTTCGTAAAATGGCATATTTGTTCCTGATGTAAGAAATGGTGAACCAAAAATTTTAACTTTTTGTGATTTTTCCTTTGCTATAGCTTTATTGGAACCTTTTTCAATTTCTTTATTAAAGATATCTTCAGATTTTTTTTTACTTGTATAATAAAGTATAGCATCTATTAGAGTATCAATTAAATTTGCGTGGACTTCAACTCCAGGCATTCTCTCTTCAACTGATGTTGGCTTAATATCTTTTAAACCAATTGCAGATGTTCCCATAATACCTAATTTACCTTCTAGTCGTTCTTTTCCAACTTTTCCATTAATTATATCTACAGCACTAACGTAATATCTTGAATTATCTTTTTTACCTTCATCAGGCTTTCCATAATGAATCCAAACCCTCCCAGATGAATCTGTAGGAATAGAGGCCTTACCAATTGTTTTAGTTTGCAAAAGAACTTCTTCTACTCCATTTACACCGGTTTTTGTTGCAATGCTATTTCCTTGAAATGCGACCCTAATCATTTCAAGTGCTAATGTTGGTCTTACTTTTCCTGCAATGTTTGAAATTAAAGGTACTCTTCTAATTATGCCGTCGGGTTCTTGCGCAAGAGAAATTGTTCCTGCTCCATAAGCATTTTTCTCGAATTCACTCACATTGGCAAGTAAACCAGGATAGGGTTTAAGCCATAGCTTAGGGTCATTTCCAAGAAATGCTTTGACAGAGGTATCGTTAACATCTTCTCTTTTTGCGTCTCCTTCAATATTTAGTGCTGAATGTCCCAAGATGATTTTAAGCTTTGGTTCTTGTGAATTAAATTTTTCACCTTTATTTAGCATGGATTTAATAGCTACTTCTTCATTAGATGGCAAAAGAGATAATTGTCTCGATAATTTTGGGTCTTGTAATTGAATATTTTTTGCAATTAAATTTGGGGAAGTTCTGTCTGGTTCTGAGAACAATATGTCTAAACCAAGAACTAACATTCCTGACTCTGCACATTTCTTAAATAATTCAGCTAATATTGTTCTTGACCAGGGCCACTGACCAATTTGTTCTAAAGATTTTTCGTCTACATCAACGATTACTGTGTAGGTATTTCCTTTGGTTTCTCTTGGGGAAAGTTTCTGTAAAGTATCAAAATATTTCAGTCTTAGCACCTCAACGATTTCAGGATCTGATATTCTTAACAAACCTAATCCTAAAGCCATTAAAATAGCAAATGTGGTGACAATTGTTCTAAATTTTAATTTCATATTTAATTTCTAAGGCTCAACAAAACTATTTCCTAAAGTTCTCACTAGAGGATATATGAAATAGGTTATTAATCTTCTCTTACCCACTTTAATTTTACCGGATACTTTCATGCCTGGCATAAGAGTAAATCCTGGGGGTGTATCTTTTAAATTATTTTCGGTAATTATTGCTCTCGCTTTATAGAAATTTCCATCTTTGCCATCAACATCTTTTTCGACAGTATCAGCTGAAATATATGTTATTTTACCTGTCAATTCTCCGTGTTTTTGGGCTGGTAGTGCACTTAATTGGATTTTTACCGACGTATCAGGAATTAATTTACTAATATCTGACGGATCAATATCAAATACAGACAAAAGTTCAACTCCAGTTGGAACTAAAGTTACTACAGCATTTCCAGGGTTTATAACTGAGCCTGGATATATAGAATGTAACTCAAGCACCATTCCTGGCGAAGGAGCTTTTACGATTACGTCAGTTTGTTGTCTTTCTAGTTTATTTATATCTTCTTGAAGTGTAATTTTTTGATCCTCGAGTGTAATCAGTTCATCATTAATTCCTCCAAACCATTTACTCATATATTCTTCTTTATTTGACTTTAACTCACTTAGCTTATTGCTAGTTTTTGTGAATTCTTTTTCTAATGATAAACGTCTATTTCTTTCGGCTAATACTTGAGTCTCAGCAACAAGATCTAATTCAAATAGGCTTTGTTTTGATGCCTCAAGTTTTTTTTGAATTTCAAGTTGTTCATTAATAAATTTTAAATCATCCTGCGTTGAAGTAATTTGTTTTTTTAAGGATGCTGATTTTGCTAAAAACTGATCTTTTTTATCATTAAAAATTGTTTTTTGACGAGAGTCTTTGGGATTTAACACATTACTTTTCGTTCTTAGTAATGCCTGTTTTTTTAGTCTATCTAATTTTGAGTCAATTACACTTAATTGATAATATAGTTTTCTTTTATCTGCTTTTTGAAGGATATCGTCAAAAATTACAAGTGATTGACCTTTATTAACTTTTTGCCCCTTTTTTACTAAAAGCTCTTTAACCACTGATTTATAATTAGACTGTACTTCAATATTAGGAACTATTGTTGTTATCTTTCCAGAGGCTGAAACGGATGTATCAATTTCTGAAAAACTGCTCCATAAAATTAAAAATAAAATCAAAAAACCGAATGAAAATATTGTATATTTCACCGGTTTTGGTATTGTTTTATTGTTAATTCTATCAATGTCATTGTCATACTCATCTAATAGTTGCTTCATTATTTCTTCTTTTTGTATTTTATCTTTGTTCTCTATTGTGTTTTCGATCTTACTTTTCATATCATCTTTATCATCTTCAGGAGAATTGAAAGCATCCACTGTTAATTTTTCATTAGCATTTCTGGCATAGCCAGCAAGTTGTTGCATCATATTAAAAGCAGTCTGCGGAGAGTTTTTAAAAAAAGCAATTAGTGTTTTTTGATCAATTTCTTTTACAACAGTTTCCATGGTGGCTCTGGCCATCGCACTTCTAGGTTGGCGATCAATTAAGGCCATTTCTCCAAAGAGAGAACCTTTACCTAGTATAGAAAGAGTAACATATTCATCACCATTGAATTTACAAATTTCAATTTCGCCACTAATAATTTGATATGCAAAATCTCCAACTTCTCCCTCTCTAAAAAGAATATCTCCAGATGCTAGAGTTCTTAACCGTGGTTTTAAAGTTGTCATATATTAAATTACCTTTTTTTTTTGAGTTACACCAAGTATTCCAATTTGTTTTGAAAATGTATTTTTAAAAAACCCATCTTGATTTGATAGATTTTCAAAGTTTCCTTCTTGAGAAATAGTTCCATTTTCTATAACAAAAATCTTGTTACATAATTTAAGGTGCCACACTCTACTAGAAACGAAAATAACAGTTCTACCAACTGATATGTCATTAAGTGCATCATATAATTTAATTTCACTGTCAACATCAAAACCACTAATTGCATCATCAAAAATTAAAATTCTCGGATTTCTAATTAAAGCTCTTGCAATTTGTAATTTCTGTTTCATTCCAGTTGATAAATTCGATGCATTTTCTTCAAGTATTGTTTCGTAACCATCTGGAAAATTTTCAATCTCTTCATGAGCAGAAACTTTTTGGGCTGCCCATACAATTCTGTCCATGGAGGAATTAGGTAGTGGTCGAGCAATATTTTCTCTTATACTTCCTGGGAAAAAGTAACTACTGTCGTCCACTAATGAAACTTGAGATCTAATATGACTTAAATCTAAAAGTCTTAAATCAGTATTATCATATGAAATCATTCCTGATTGAGGTCTGTATAAACCAACTAACAATTTTGTTAAACTACTTTTTCCACAACCGCTTTTACCTGTAATTCCTATTATTTGTCTTGGGTTAATGTTAAGGTTTATATTTTTAAGAACCTTAGTTTGATCATCATAACCAAATTCAACATTTTTAACTGTAATTTGACCCATTAATTGTGGTTTTTGTCCTCTTTTTGTAGCTTCTGTATTTCCATCAACTATACCAGAAATAATTTTTATCGATTGTAAAAGTTTTTCTATCTCCGTTTTGAGTGTTACCAGTGTAATTAATGGACTAGAAACTCTAGAAGCCAGCATATTAAAACCAACTAAAATTCCAGCAGATAGTCCGCCAGAAAAGACTAAATGAACTCCGACAAAAATTACCATTGCTGTCATTAGTTGATTTATTGTAGAAGTAACATTTTGTAATGTTGCGAGTTTTTTTTGAGAATTTTCTGAGGCTATTATAAAATTTGCCTCAATTTCTCTCCAGGCCTCTTTGATACTTGGTTCTAATGCTAAGCCTTTTACATTTTCTATACCATCAACAGCAACAGCAACAAAATTTTGCCTCTTTATATCACTTTTAGTTGTTATAATTGCAGCATCGCGATGTTTTTTAGAGAAAAACATGGAACTCAATGCACCTATAATACTAAAAATAAAAACTACTGAAAATAATATTGGACTGTAAAAAAACAGAATTGGCACAAATACTATTAAAGCAATAGAGTCTAGTGCTGTGCCGAAAATTTTTTGGGTTAACAAAGTTTTGATTTGAGAAATTTGACCAGGGAATTTATTAAATAGAGCAGACTCAGTATTAAATCTTTGCATTGGTAATGAAAGTAATTTGTCAAAAGCTCTAATTGACAATTTAGCTTCAACTTTCTGGGACAAAAAGTCGAGAAGGTATGATTTTAAATAACCTAATACACCATTACATAAATAAGCGACAATTACTCCTGATGTTATGACGTATAAAGTAGCGTACGCCTCATAATTTACAACTTTATCTAAAACTAACATTATAAAAACAGCTGGAATTACCGCAAAAATATTTAATATCAAACCTACAATTAGCAATTGTAACACAACATGTTTATTTCTTATTGTTTCTCCTATAAGCCAACTTAAAGTTAATTGGCTATCTTCTTCAAATAATTTTTGTTTTGGTTTTATTAAAATGATCTCACCAAACCAAGCTTTATTCAATTCACTAATGGAAATTTGTTGCGGTTTTGGATTCGGATTACCAACATCCAAAAATAAAAGTAGCTTTTCACCTTCTTTGACATTTAAGATTCTTAGCGCAACTATAAATCTTCCATTTTTTAATCTAATGATTTGTTGTCTTTTCGCCAATAATTTGAATAGTTCATTATTTGAAACTTTTGTTGATTTGGCATTCAAACTAAAAATCTTAGCCAAGTCACAAAATTCTTTAGAAGATAATTCGTTTTTTTCTTTTTTATACTTTTCAGGTATATCGTTTGGACCTATGTTAATACCAAATTGTCTTGAAATTAAAATTAAAGATTTATGGGATCCTCTTAACATAATTTATAGGTTATTAGTATTCTTATTTATTTTAAAGAAAAAAAAACCCTCTTTGAATCAAGAGGGTTTTTTTCAAAATAAAACATTAAGTTTAAAATAATTTCATACCACTTCGTCTGTATCAGGAGAACCTGAACCAGGTGGAGTTGATTCAATATCTATGTTTTCAGCACCTTCAGGCATTGACATTGTATCAGGCATATTAGCGGGGTCAAATGCTTCAGCTCCAACTGCAACGCTAGCGTCCTCCATGTAAGATTCCGCTGCATCCATTCCTTCCATGCCAGCAGGAGGAGGTGTCATATCTCCTGGCATACCTGGAGGTGAAGGTTCCATATTATTGTCACCCATAGCAAAGTCACTTGGAGGCATATCTCCTTCCATACCTGGAGGAGGCGCCATATCTCCTTCCATACCTGGGGGAGGCGTCATATCTCCTTCCATACCTGGAGGAGGCGTCATATCTCCTTCCATACCTGGAGGAGGCG
>MDTB01047595.1_pt1 | contig 21314 bp, 20 predicted proteins | sample 811161 | NCBI WGS metagenome assembly MDTB01 (sample SAMN05326650, study PRJNA326480) | marine metagenome | isolation source: seawater | place: Mediterranean Sea | collected 2009
AAAAGGCCTTTTGATTCAAAAGACCTTTTGTGCATCCGGAAGGATTCGAACCCTCAACCCCCAGAGCCGAAATCTGGTATTCTATCCAGTTGAACTACGGATGCATTATTATAAAATTCAGCGCAAATATAGTTGTACTTCTATGAATTGATCTACATCCAGGTTTATTTTAATTGTTACTTTCTCAGATCGATATCTCCTTTTATTTCAGTACTCTCTTAAGGGGGATTCAATAGATCCTTCAACATTTATTATAAATTTGAATTCTTAAGCTTGATCTTTGAGACCATTTAGTTTGGGCAAGCCCAGTACCCACGGCCTCTTGTTGGGGGGAATAGAATTTTTCATACTTGATCCAAAAAACTATTTTAGCATTCATCTTGTATTCAAAAAGCAGATAGCTCCGCAAGCCTGAACCTTGATAAGCGAGCATTTCAAGTCGATATCGCACGTCTCGTTCATAGGCGTATTGTCTGTTGGCATAGTCCTGGGTATGAAAGATGGCGATTCGTGTGCTGAAACTAAACTGTTTCTTGCGCAGAATAACATCTTGAAGGACTATATAAACATTTTTTGAGACACCTGCCTGGTGTGTATAACTGAATTGACGTCGAGATTTTAATTCAAGGTAATTTGTGACTTTTTTATTCACGCGCAACCAATAATTATGTTTAGCGATGCCATGAACTTCCCGTATTTTAACATTTTCATTTACCACATTCATGGGTTTATACTGTTTGCGGTAATACACATCCAACGTCGTTTCCTTATCAGATGTGTACCGATAGGAGGCTAAATACTCAAAGCCTTGGGCAGGGCCGTACACTTGATATTGTAAAGCATCAAACCTGAATAGTTCATAATAGGCCGTGAATAAATGCTTTGTATTGGGTTTGATCTTTAAACCCCAATAGAGGCCTTTTTCGTTGTTATTAACATTTTTTTCTCTAAAGGCCTTTCCATAGAAACTATGTAAATCTGAATCATAGTTTCTGTAAACCATAATGAGGTCTATTTTAGGGAGCAAATTGACCATCATGCCCGTTAGAGAACCTTTACCTCGCGATTGAGAAATAGCCACTTCACCAAAGATTAAAAAATTTTCAAAATTCCAATCATAGTACAGACTTCCTATTTGGTTTTTATCTCCATAAAAAACTTGGGATAAGGATCTATTGGCAGCGAGAGGAATTGAGAAATGACTGGATAAATACGTGATGCCCATAAGCAATGAACGGGTTGGTTTGAGCGCATTAAAGCCACCTAATGAATGCTCATTCAGACTATTTTTGGCTTCGATTTTTGGAAGCTGCTGACGTAGTCGGAGGCCATGAGGCCATCATTGCTGATATTGCCATCCTGTTTGAGTAAGTAGGCATGCCCACCAAATTGGATCTGAGGGAGGTCAAATGTGGCCATGAAGTCTTGGAAAAAGCCGGTTTCTCCAAGGGAATGATGGGGCCGTGCATTCAAGCCATTTCAGCGTACTGCCAGAAGGGTCTCCCGCCCTTTGCGTGGAGCGTATCCTGAACCATAAACCAACTCTTGTCTTTTTGAAGGGGTTGCGTCTGGCGCAATAAAAGGGAATTTTGGTCTAAGGGCAGTGAAGTTGTAGGGCTATTTCCTTTTATGGTGATGAACGGGAGCAGTTGCTGGATATCTACGGCATCGAGCTCGGGTAAAGCTTGCAATTCGTATAAATTGTAAAACGAATCTTGCATTGTTCGGTATCTTAAAAGGGCCCGGATCTGACGGCTCCCCAAAAAGGGTAACGAGGAGAGTTCATTTTCATTCACCTGATTCAGGTCGAAGGGTGCTTGCGTAATATGGATGTGTTGCCGATAGATATCGTCGTAGTTCAGCTCCATATCTTCAGTTTGAGATAAATTGCTAAGTAGCTGCTGAATATCAATTACTTGATGGGTTTGAGCTTATAATTGTATGTGGGTTAGGATCCCTAACATTAATTTGAGCCTTAAATTCATCGAAAGCCTATAGAAAATTCATGTATAGACCCTAAGTTAGGTTGCTCAGTGAAGGCATTATCCAATGTAAATTTTTGAATTAATAGACCCAGACCCACTGAAAATGATTGAATTTTGGTGTTAAAACCTGTTAGGAAAAGAAGTTGTTTGACGACTTCTTATTCTAAGCCAAATTTGAATAAGTGATCGGTGACTGAGCTTGTTCTACTTCTCCATTGAGTTTAAGACCAGTAATCGGATGATAAGAGAGGCCTAGTTTTAAAATCATAGGAATTGAGGTCGTCACTTCTCGATACCATAAGGTTTTGGCATTACTTATGGACATACCTAATAGATGGGTGGGCGTGAGATCGGCCAAACCTCCCAAATCAAACTTGGGTGTATACATGAAACTGGTTGATAATTAAAGATCCAGCTAATGAAAATCTTTGTATTTTATTGCCTATGCCAATGCGTATTTGTTGTTCATTGTAAAAGGGATCTCCAAATTTCAAGATGGCGGCACCTAAATTATATTTTTCGGAATGATGTACATAGCTTGCCGCGAGCATTTGAAAAAAAGAGAGGCCAAATGGGCGCTTGTAGCCCAAAAAATAATGAGAATGCTTAATGCGAGCCAAGGCACCTATATTGTTGAATATAGACCATCCTTCGCTCAACGTGAGAGATACTCCTGACATCCTCGTGCTTCGCGCGCCTAGTCGGGTTGGCTATTTGTCTGATGCTCTGGAGGGTGCTGAATAATAGGACGGCGGCAAATAAAAATTTCTTAATCATGTTAAGTTCAGTTAATACAACCTGATCTGCTCAGTGTTATTAGCCAGATCATTCATTAAATATTAATTTTATTGTTTGTATAATGCAATTAACTTTAGGTGAACGATGATTATAAGGCTATCAATATTGATATTAATGTGGTCAGTTACTTTAGTACTCGCTGCTCAGGATACGACCTATTACCAGGATTCTGGTGAGATGAAATCCATAGGCCTGAGTATTGATGATCAAAGAGTGGGTCTCTGGAATTTCTATTATGTTAGTGGCACTCTGAGTGCACAACTCGTTTATCGTGAAGGTAGTTTGGATGGAAAGCAGCAGTATTATTACCCTAATGGATCTTTGCAAGCCATTGAAATTTGGGATCAAGATGCTTTACAAGATTCTGCGTTTTATTATCATGAAGAGGGAGCCTTAGAGAAGAAAGGGAGGTATCTCAATAATTTATATTCGGGGATATGGGAATTTTATCATCCCAATGGGAATTTGAAAAGAAGGGGTAATTTTGAGCAAGGAAGTCCCATTGGTCATTGGCAATTCTTTTATGAACAGGGGGTACTTTGGCAAGAGGGTACATTGGTCTCTGGATTGGAGTCAGGTTCTTGGCAATACTACGATGAATTAGGTCAACTTCAGTACATAGGAGTATTTGATCAGGGAAAACAAATAGGGCTTTGGTATAAATACAATCGGCAGGGCAAAAAGAAAAAATGGAAGCAATTTGACTAAAGGTCGGCCTTTATATTCAGAGCAAAATTACGTTCATTTTCAGAATTATAGGAGTATTCCAAACGTATGACCATGTCATACATTGCAATAAGGTCCAAACCTACTCCGAAACTATAAAGTAATTGATTGGTTAGTCTACTGCTGATTTCATAGTTAGGATAATTATCTACCCAGGCAAAGTCAGCAAAGAATTTGAGATAAGTGGCCATTCTAAATTGAGCAAATTGGGAGATCGGCATGACGTTTCGAATGTCTTTCGACCAGTCAAAAACCTTTTTTCTTATTGTGTTTTTTTGAAGTAAAAACTTCGAGCCTTCTATTAAGTCCAATTCAAAACCCCTGGCTAGGGCATCATTATAGCCGAGTCCTTGATAGTTGAAATAAGGTTGCTCAGCAGGAAAGGTTTGCAGCCCCATGATGCCATTGGCTAAAAAAAAGTCATTTCCTAGAGAACTGTATTTATTGAATTTTAGGCTAACCGTAGAAACACTAAATTGATTTCGATGTCCCAAGCCAATGTTTTCAAGAGAAGCCTGTAAAAATGTTCCTGAAGTAGCAAAACGCTTATTGTTTCGATGATCACTGATAAAATTATAACTCAATCCAAAATAGCTTTGTTTTTTTTCTTGATTGAAATGATAATTAGGATTTAAGCGCACAACGGTATCAGATACTTCACTTTGCAGATAGTTTAAATTGATTTGATGAAAAATGTAAAAGGATGGGCGATAGGTATAGCTGGTCGAAGCAAAATATTCCTTTTTATTGATGACATCTGAATTAAAAAAATCAGGTACATGATCTTTGGTTATGTAGGATACATTTTCACTTTCGTTGTAAGAATAGGTAAAACTTAGACCATGTTTTTGCTTTTTATCAATGAAAGGAATCATATAATCAAAAAGTAAATTTCTTTCAAAACCTACTTTTCCTATGAATTTTAATGTTTGATTTTGACCTCCAAGGTTATATTGAGTAAGTCTCAAACCATAATTGAAACGGTTTATATCACCTTCTCTATTGATTAGCCAATCCATTAAATTCCGATCAGCTATGTCTATTAACGGTGCGGGAAAAAAATACCATCGCTCATCAACTTTAACAAAAATATTTATCGATGCTTTTGCAGGGTCTTCTAAAATCTCAATAGAGACGGTATTGAATAAATTAGTATTGAGGATATTTATTTTATCTAATTCAATACTTTTTTTGATATCCTCGAGCGTGCTATAAATTCCCTTTTTTAAACTCATTTCTCTAAGAATAATTTTTTCTTTGGTCTTTTTATTTCCTAAGATAAAAATCTTATCGACTCTTAATAGTGAGTCATCCATAGGAAGATCAGATGCATTTTGAGCTTTCAAGTTTAGGATTGAAAGGATAAAAATAAAAACAGGTAAATAGAGGTTATTATTCAAGCTGATATCTTAGAGCGTAGTATCTATTCAATTAAGAACGCAAACAGAACTAAAATTATTGGTTAGACCAAATCAATTATCTAGTTTTGTCTTATGAAAATGCTTTTTCGCAAGTTGTTGACCCTGCCCATTGTTATCTATCAACTCAGCATTTCTCCATTTTTACCAAGTTCCTGTAGGTTTATCCCATCATGTTCTCATTATGCCAAAGAGGCCATTATCAAGCATGGAGCATTCAAAGGATTATTTTTAGCTGCCCGAAGGTTCTCTGCTTGTCATCCTTGGGGGCGGAGTGGGTACGATCCTGTTCCTTAGAATCATATTTTTTCCAGTTCATCCAATTCTTCATCGAATCCACTGGATAAGATGGGAAATCTACACCAAGTCCTTGGATCTACATTAAAGGCATCCATATGAAAGCTTGGCGCTAGTCGTTCTCTTTTCCATTGATTAATAGACCAAAGGCTAAAAAATTTCTTGATCCAATTTTTAATATCTGCCCCGTATGCGGGCTTCATTTTTTCGTAGATCATGGTGGGAGAATATTTATGTTGGATCGCCCATCGTTCAATTTCTACTAAAACCTTGAAAGGCATAAGATCTGTTTCATCTTCTTGTTTTTTATTTAGAGGTCTCAGTTCTGCCGTAGGAGTAAGGTTGTTTACGTTACTTAATCCCACATATTTTAAGGTATTTTCGGCATATTTTAGCCACTCCATGATAAAATACTTATCTACCGCAGCAATAGGTGAGATACTTCCGCTGGTATCACCATCCATAGTCGTATAGCCCACATCACCTTCACTTCTATTGGAGGTGGTTAGTAATAGGGAATGATTGATATTCGCTAACATCCAAATGATGGGAGATCTACTTCGAGCTTGGATATTTTGTAGGGTGATGTCATCTTGATCCCAAGTGAGTTTTCTCCCAATGGCATCCTCAATGGTATCGCAAAATCCTTTTACATGGTTATCAATGTTCCACTCATAATGGGTAGCACCTATGAACTCAGCTAATTTCCGTGCGGAGGCTGCGGTTTCTGCAGAGGAGTTTTGAGTACCTTGATAAGCAGTAACCATTATTGAAGCCATTATCTCCTTGATATTTTTTAAGTCGACAGGGAGCTTTAGTCTTCTTATTACCGTTGCAATTCCTAATTCTTGAATTGCCAATTCCACCATTCTACGTACCATGATGGCAATAGTGCTCGAATCAGCGCCCCCACTCAAGGAGAGTACAAATCCTTTGTTTTTACTTTTTATCAAGTAATCAAAAAGGGCTAGGGGCAGTACTTGACTCATTTCTTCGAGTTTGCTCGTATAATCTTTCTTTATATTTGTCGAGGAGGTTTGGCTATCAAAGTTCACCTCACAATAGAGTATATTGAACGGTTTGAAGGAAAATCGGGTATTATGCCCAATCAAATTTCCATTTTGAGCAATTAAAATATCGCCATCATAAATCATTCTACCGGCTTCATTGCCAAGTAGATTGGTATAAAGGTAGGTGCAATTGAATTTTTTTGAACTAGAGACCACAAGTTGTTCTCTGTATTTTTCTTTTTCAAAAGCAAAATGGCTGGCGCTTGGATTGAGTATGAGTTCAATCCCTTGGGTGGCTAAATGATTGGCGGGACGATCTTCTTGCCAAGCATCTTCACAAATTTCAAATCCAATCTTTATATTTTTTATTTCTAAGGAAATAGCACCGATCTGAATAGGTTGACCTGCAATATTTAAAGTTTCTATTTTATGGTAGGGCCAAGAGGAGAACCATCTTTTTTCATAGTGAATGCCGTCATTCGCTAAATTATGTTTGGCATAAACACCGAGAATTTTCTTATCTTCAATAATCGCAATACAGTTATAGATTTGGTCTTCAAATCGGACAGGTAAACCCAAAGAGGTAATGAGACCCGAGGTGAAAGGGAGGAGTTCAATCAATTTAGCATGTGCGGTCTCACAAAGCCAGGTACTTAAAAACATATCTTCACAGCCATATCCAGTAATACAGAGTTCGGGAAGACACAAGAGCTCAATGTTATTTTTTTGAGCTTCTTGAAAAGCATTTTTAATGTTTTTCAAATTATGGTTCCAATCCATTGGAATTTGGTTAAGGCAGGCGCCTCCAATACGCAAAATTCTACTCATCGATTTGCTCTTTCAATACTTCTAAAGTCCTCCTTGCAGCATCTTGCGATGCCTTTTTTTTACTTAATCCATAACCAATTTCGTAAACTTGTTCGTCAATGAGTACTTGCGTTGTAAATTGTTTTTTCTTAATTGAGCCGTTTAAATCGAGTGCTTTAAAGGAGATTTGCTTATTTTCTTTTTGTGCCCACTCAATTAGTTTACTTTTATGATTGGTGGTAGTGTGTATTAACTCATCCAAATCATAATGGGCAAGTATGATTTTTTCAATGATAAATTTGCGGCATTTCGAAAACCCTTTATCTCTATAAACGGCCCCAATTAATGCTTCCAAAGAATCACCAAAAATTGATTTAGGTATGACTGCGTACTGATTCTTATAATATTTAATCAGTTGATTCAGACCTATTTTTCTTGAAATCAGATTGAGGGATTCTCTATTGACAATTTTTGATCTGATTTCTGTCAGAAATCCTTCATCTTTAAAAGGAAATTGGGTGAACAGGTAGTCTGCTACGACCATGCCCAGCACCGCATCGCCTAGATATTCTAATCTTTCATTGGACTCTTTAATTCCTTGGAAATTTACGGCAGCAACACTACTATGGTTTACCGCTAATTTGTAGAGGTCAACATTGTAAACAAGTTGTCCGGTGATGGATTGGATTGCGTTTAAAAAAATGCGTTCTTTTTTTGAGAAAAATAGGTTACGTAGGCTCGCTAAATTATGAAAAAGCACTAAGCTTTGTATTTACCTAAAATAAGTGAGGTATTATGTCCTCCAAACCCAAAGGTATTGCTCATGACAACATCTACATTCCTTTTCTGAGCCTTATCAAAGGTTAGATTGATTCTGGCATCAATCTCAGGATCATCTGTAAAATGATTGATCGTAGGAGGGATGACTCCTTTTTCAATGGCCATAAGGCAGGCAATGGCTTCAATGGCTCCTGCCGCTCCCAGCAGATGTCCCGTCATGGACTTGGTCGAACTGATATTTAGGTCGTAGGCATGGTTGCCGTAAACTCTTTGAATGGCTTTTATTTCTCCAGAATCTCCCAAAGGCGTAGAAGTGCCGTGGGTATTTACATAATCTATTTCATTTCCATTCAAGCCTGCCTCTTCTAGGGCATATTGCATGACTTTGGTAATTCCTGTTCCCTCAGGGTGAGGTGCGGTAATGTGGTAAGCATCTGCAGACATCCCACCTCCCAAGACCTCCGCGTATATTTTAGCTCCCCTTGCTTTGGCATGTCCCAGTTCTTCAAGCATGAGGGCACCAGCTCCTTCACCCAAAACAAAACCATCACGGTCTTTATCATAGGGTCTTGACGCGGTTAATGGATCATCATTTCGCTCGGAAAGGGCTTTCATGGCATTAAAACCACCCATCGAAGCAATTTGTACCCCAGCTTCTGAACCCCCAGTTAAGATCATTTTGGACTTACCCAATCGTATGTAAGTAAAACTGTCATAAATGGCATGATTAGAGGAAGCACATGCAGATACTGTTGCATAGTTGGGCCCTCTAAACCCATATTTAATGGAGAGTATTCCTGGAGTAATGTCAATGATCATTTTGGGTATGAAAAATGGGTTAAATCTAGGGGAACCGTCTCCCAATCCGTAAGAAATGGCTTCTTCTTGAAATGTTTTCAATCCTCCAATTCCAGATCCCCAAATAACACCTACGGAATCTTTGTCTAAGCTTTCTAAGTTGATGCCACAATCTTTGACAGCTTCTTCGCCTACGACCATTCCAAACTGGGTATTGGGATCCATTTTTCTGACCTCTTTTCTATTTAAGTGGTCAAGGATATCAAAGTTCTTTATCTCACAGGCAAACTTTGTTCTGAATTTTTCTGGATCGAAACGTGTGATGGGACCAGCGCCATTAGTACCCTTTTCTAAACTTGACCAATATTCTTCTCTATTGTTGCCGATGGGTGTTAGGGCGCCAACCCCTGTTATGACTACACGTTTTAATTCCATTTGTATTGAACTGAACTTATTTAACGTTTTCTTCCAAATAAGTAATTGCCTGTCCTACCGTGCCGATGTTTTCAGCTTGGTCGTCAGGGATGGAAATATTAAATTCTTTTTCAAATTCCATGATTAATTCTACTGTATCAAGGGAGTCGGCTCCCAGATCATTGGTGAAGCTGGCGTCGGTAGTTACCTCAGGCTCTTCAACACCTAACTTATCTACAATGATCGCCGTTACTTTTTGAGTAATTTCTGACATTTATTTAATGTTTAATTTAAAATCTTTGCAAAGAAATACATATCCGATGTAAATTCAAACTCTTTAATTTATCCAAATGATGATGAGGATATTTATTTTTGTAATTTTAACATCTAATTTAACAATAAAAGCATAAACTCTAAATCTTGGTTTAACAAATAACATTTGCTTTTTGAAAATAGATAAATGAAAAAGAATAAGCTTGTTGTTCAACAGGATTATAGTTTCATATTGCTCGGCATCGTTTCAAGTATCAAAGAATACAGCCTTGCTTGGCACTTAAATCAAAGTGGTGTTTTTCATTTTGTAAAAGCTGCAGATCTCCATATTGACTTTAATAATGACTCAGAAATGATCATTTCAAACTATATTTGTAAATCAGAGCATCACACTTATACACTTTTAAGGAATCGACTAATTATTTCTTCTTTCCAGAGCCCTCTTTTGTTGTCCGAATTAAGTCAATTTGATTATTTTCTGAAATTAGAATCTAAAATTGATCATTTTGATTTGCAAATGTTGGTAAATAATTTGCGAGTGATTGATAAAATTGATTATTTGGCACGTCTGGACGTAAATAAAATAAAAAATAAAGAGAATGTCTTACACTGATAAAAATTGGATGCAAGGAGTACACCAAAAAGCAAAAATTATAGCGACGGTGGGTCCGGCTTCCAGAGAAAAAGAAATATTAATTGAACTAATCAAGGCAGGCGCAGATGTTTTCAGATTGAATTTCTCTCACGGCACCCACGAAGATCATCAAAAAACCATTGATATAGTCCGTGAGATCAATGCAGAATTAGGAACACATATTGCATTGCTGCAAGATCTACAAGGGCCTAAAATTCGTGTAAATCAAGTTAAAAATGGCGGTGTTGAAATTATTGAAGGCCAGACCTTAATCATTACAACAGATGATGTGCTAGGTACCAAAGATAAGGTCAGTACATCATATAAATTACTCGCCAAGGATGTTAACATAGGGGATTCTATACTTATAGATGATGGGAACTTAGAAGTAAAAGTCACCTCAGTACGGGGAGAAGATGTCCATACTGAAGTGGTTTATGGAGGTACCTTGAAGTCTAGAAAAGGGATTAACCTGCCTAATACGTTAGTTTCCGCACCTTCATTGACAGAGAAAGATCATGCGGATCTTGAATATGGTTTAAGGCAAAATTTAGACTGGGTAGCATTGTCTTTTGTAAGAAACGCTAGTGACATCATTGAACTTCGCAAGATGATGGAATATGCTGGGAGTCGTACTAAAATCATTGCCAAAGTTGAAAAGCCTGAAGCATTAGAAAACATTGATGAAATTATAGATGCAACAGATGGCGTCATGGTGGCTAGAGGTGATCTAGGAGTGGAAATCCCCGGTGAACAGGTACCTGTTTGGCAAAAAAAGATCATCGAGAAATGTAACCGATCAGGTAAACCCGTCATCGTGGCGACCCAGATGATGGAAAGCATGGTTGATAATCCTAGACCAACAAGAGCAGAAACCAATGATGTCGCCAATGCGATACTCGATGGAACAGATGCGGTCATGCTCTCGGCGGAGTCTGCTTCTGGTAAATATCCGGTGGAAGCCGTGCGGGCGATGGCCAATACGATCGCAAATATTGAGCATGCGGGAAGTGCTTTTTACAATAAAGCAAATGACTTTGATAATTCAGGAGAAGGTTCTCAGCTCAGTGATATGTTGATTAAGTCGGCTTGCGCGTTGGTTGAAGACAGTGATGCAAAAGCAATGGTAACGATGAGTAAATCTGGATACAGTGGGTATCGAGTGGCCATGTACCGGCCCAATTGCCCTATCTTTTTGGTAACCAATAATAAGGCCTTGCTCACGCAAATGAATTTGATTTGGGGAGTCAAAGGACTTTTTTACGATAGAGAGACTTCTATCAACGATACGCTCAGTGACATTGAGGCTATACTTTTGGAAAAAAACTTAATGGTTAAAGGAGATATTTACATTACTACTTCTTCGATGCCCAAACATTGGGACGGACATGCCAATATGATTAAAATCAAAGAGATTTAAAGTTTGGGTTGAACCAAGAGTACTTTTTCTTTCATGACGGCTACTTGTCCCGGGAGACTTCCTTTAATCTTTCTGACATATTTTCTTTCAGTATATATGACAGGTGCCATGTTTTCTGTTTTTCTTTTAGAGAAATAGGCTGCTAGTGCTGCGGCCCTTTCAATAACAGGTTTGGGAATGGGCAGAATACCTTGTTTTTTTATGACCACATGCGAGCCTGGAGCATCTTTAACATGGAGCCATAGGTCGTCTTTTTTGGCATAATCAAAGGTCAAAAGGTCATTGGATTTATTATTTCTACCTACATAAATGCTGTAATCAGCTATTGAAAAAGTATTGAAAGGGAGGGTAGTGGAGGTTTTTTCTAAAGCATTTGTTTTTATCAAGAGTTGGAGCGCTTTCCAGTCCTCTGTGAGTTCAATTGCCGCAATTTTCTGATCGAGTTGTTGGATATGTTTTTTCTTGGCTGCTATGTTTTCTGTGATGTTTTTGATTTCAAGCTTTTGATTTTTAGACTTTCTGTAAAGTAGTTCTGCATTTTTTTGGGGAGAAATCTGAGGTTTTAATTTGATGGTTATATTGGCAGTCTCATGATAAAGATCTGGAACCTCAATTTGGGCATCGTTTGGATTGATATTATGTAGATTGGCCATAATGATGTGGGCGATTTCTTCAAGGCTTCTTCGGCCCCTCAAATGGGAAATTTTCTCTGCACTTTTTTTTATATAATTAGCAGCTTGTTTTCTTTTTTTGTTGAGGTCGCGTTTGAGTTCATCTTTCTTCTGCTGAGTCAAATATTTTTGGGTAAATATTTTGTAGAGTTCATTACAAGCGATGATAGGATCATCGGTTTTGAAGCAATGAGTTTGGGTATCAAATAGGCTGATCTTGGGTAGTCCGTGATCTGAAACAAATAGGTGCGCAGTATTCAGGGATGCAATAAAAGCAGGTATAAATACTTTTTTCTCATTAAAATCCAGCTGCTCGTATTGCGTGTTGTTTTTAAGGTGATTTTTTATATCCTGATCAAACGTCTTTTCCAATGCCTCAAGACTTTCTTCATTTAATGTTGATACATCGGTGTCGCGAGCCAAGGATTGGGAATCATTGGGAGCTATTAGTTTGGATTTAAACGACTGGGGGGCTTTGCTTTTGTTGATTAAACTAATGTTTGATCTGCGACCATACAATTGGAACAAGAGCGCGCTATGATCATTTAATAATAGTTCAAAGGACCGATCAAAATGTATTTGGTTAACAGCTAGAATTTTTTTCCCAATGATTGATTCAAAAAGATTAACACTGTTTTTTTTGGCTCTATTTAATACTTCCGGAAAGCACCACAGATTAAGTTGACTGTCTAAATTGGCTTGGATGTAAAAAGGATTATTATCTAATAATGTAAAGCCAAAAATCAGCTCATTTTTATTTTGACTGAAGCATGCTGTGAGATATGCCCCGGTGAGCAGGGTGCTTAATTTTTTTGAAAGTCGATTTATGAAATAATAATTGTGGTACATTATAGATCCAACTTTAGCCCATCATAGGCCAAGAAAATATTTTTGGGAAGTTCTTTGGCTACGCTCCGATGAAGTCCCATGGTATGACTGATATGGGTAAAATAGGTTTGCTCAGCACCTATTTGCTGTGCAATAACTAGGGCTTGATTTAGATTGAAATGACTGAGGTGCTCTTTTTTTTGTAAGGCATTGAGGATCAAAATTTTTGATCCTTTTATTTTCTCAAGCTCCTTTTCATCGATGGCATTGGCATCTGTGATGTAGGTGAAATCATCAATTCTAAATCCAAAAACAGGCAGTTTATGGTGCATGACATGGATGGGTGTGATATTGACCTTCTGGATATTAAATGGGGTATTTGTGATTTTATTTTCTGAAATCTTTGGGGTACCCGGATATTTTTTTTCTGCAAAGACATAAGCAAATTCTTGCCGAAGCTGGACCAGTACTTGCTTCCTGGCATAGATGGGCATATCTGCCTTTTGTTTGAAATTAAAGCTTCTCACGTCATCCATCCCTGCCGTATGATCTTTGTGCTCATGAGTATACAGAATGGCGTCTAGTTGACGGATCTGATTATTGAGCATTTGCTGACGAAAATCAGGTCCTGTATCCACGACTAAGCTTAATTCATCAGTTTGGATATGTATGGAGCTTCTTAAGCGTTTATCGCGAAAGTCCAGAGACTTACACACTTCACATTCACAGGTGATGACAGGTACGCCCTGCGAAGTTCCCGATCCTAAAACAGTTATTTTCAAAATTTGAGTTCATTTTGGCGAATGGCACTAAAAAATTTTCTATTGTGTTCGCTGAGTTCTTCTGGATTGAGGTTAATAGTTCTTATGATGTCTATAAGGCTGTTTATTTTTCCTTCAAGGGGAGAGTATTTATTAATTATGGCAATTTTGGAATCATTTAATAGGCAATATCCAGATTGAAAATTACCCTTTTCATAGCGCAGGATATAAGTAGATTCAGAAAAGAGATCTTCGAGTTTACTTAAAAAATGAGGGGTATACTTTATTTGCATGTCTTAAATATACTTATTAATCATCAGGACCATGTGGTCATAATTTAGAGATTTGTATAATACCTCATTAATGTCCTTGTAAATATATTGCGATGTTGAATATTTTTTTTATGTTTCCCGTGATGGCAACGATAGGAATGGTACGAATCGAAGGATATTCATGACTTCTTCTTTTTTGGGTACCTATAAGTCCATCCATAACCGGCATATTGAAGTCAAGGAGTATGAGATCTTAGGCATGTTTGGATAGTTTTTCAAGTGCTCTTTTACCGTTTTTTTCCGAATCAACATTGAAATTCTGCAGAAGTAATATTTGGTGAGTGAAATTTTGGATTGCCGTATGATCTTTGGCCAACAGTATTTTTTTGTTCATTTGATTTTAATCATTCGTTGTATTTTTTGAAGTTTAAGAAAAGAATTATTGAATGTTCTCAGTTAAAAGCCCAAATTAAGAAACTTATTTTGGATAATCAATTTTTCTATGAAGATCACTTGATGCGTAAATGATTTTAGGCCTAAAGAGGTGACTGCTCCCTTCATTTTATTAATTGAATCAAGATTTTCCTTACTATTTTTTTAACCTGGGTTTTTTTTAATGCCTTTAACACACCTCTGGATTCTGAGATAAAACCTGTTAATGATTTTAATTTTTGTTCATTACTAGAAATAGTTTTTTCCTTCTTTTGTTAAGTGTATTTATATTAATGGGTGGTTTATTTGATTTTAAATAGGCTTAACTTTAGGTCTCAATTGCTGGATATGGGGAGATTTAAATTTATAATTACATAGAGTCATTTTACCTAACCAATGAAGCCTAAAAATATATTATTATCTATTGTAGGACCCACCGCTTCTGGCAAGAGTGATCTAGCCTTGAAATTAGCAGAATATTTTAAAACAAGTATTATTTCTGCTGATTCGAGGCAATTTTATCGCGAATTAAATGCAGGAACGGCAAAACCTTCCGAAGAAGAGTTAAAAAGGATTCCACATCATTTCATTAACTCACATGCTATAACGGAGGAATTTAACGTGGGTGATTTTGAGAAATCAGCTTTAGGTTTAATAAATGACCTTTTTAAGGAACACGAGATCTTGATTATGGTAGGGGGTTCGGGATTGTTCTGTAAGGCTATTTGGGAGGGATTAGACGAATTGCCAATAATAGACCCCGGCCTTCGCAGTGCCATCAACGAGGAAGTCTCAAAAAATGGATTGGACCCATTTTTAGCTGAGTTATCGAAAAATGATCCTGTTTATTTCAATCAAGTGGACCAGCAAAATCCGATGCGTATTAAAAGAGCTATTGAGGTCATTCGAAGTACCGGCGAACCTTTCAGTTCTTTTCATGGCAAAGCTAAAACACCTAGGCCTTTTGAAAATTTTAAGATAGGTATCTCCGTGGATCGAAAAGTATTGTATCAAAATATAGATCGGCGCATGGAGCAGATGATTAAAAAAGGTCTTTTTGAAGAAGTAAAATCGTTGATTCCGCATCAATACCTCAATGCGCTTCAAACACTAGGATACACCGAGATTTTCGGTTATTATGAGGGTAAATATGAAAAGAAAGAGACAATTCGTTTACTAAAAAGGAACAGTCGTAGGTATGCTAAAAGGCAATTGACCTGGTTTCAAAAGGATCCTGAAATAGAGTGGTTGAATCCAAATGAGGATTGGGACAGGATCTTACATCAAATAGAGCAGCAGTTAAATACTTAATATCTTGACCATCCGCAACATATCCTCATTGATGGGTTTGGGCTTGGTAATCGCAATTTTAAAGTTGGTGTATTGAATTTGATTGTCTACAATACCAACCATCATACCTTTTTTGCCATTGACCAAACCTTCGACAGCGGCCATCCCCAATCTAGACGCTAAAATGCGATCAAAAGCGGTCGGTGTGCCTCCCCGCTGAACATGCCCAAGGGTGGAAACCCTGATGTCAAGTTCGGGTAATTCTGAGAGTACTTTATCCGCAATTTCATGGGCATTCCCATGAACTTCTCCTTCGGCCACGACGACGATAGATGAGGTTTTGTCTTTATCTCGACCTTCTTTTAAATTTTGGATGACGTCATCGACAGTTGTAGCGGTGTCTGGTACCATCACCATTTCCGCACCACCTCCAATACCGCATTGAATGGCAATATAGCCAGAGTTTCGTCCCATGACTTCTATGAAGAACACTCGATCATGGGAGTTGGCGGTATCTCTGATTGAATCTATAGCACTGAGCGCCGTATTTACGGCTGTATCGAAACCAATGGTATAGTCTGAGCCAAAAAGGTCATTGTCAATCGTGCCAGGAATGCCGATGACCGGAATACCATATTCTTCGTAAAATAAATTAGCTCCAGTAAAGGTACCATCTCCTCCAATGGCGACTAAGCCTTCAATACCTTGTTTTTGAAGTTGTTCAAATGCTTTTTTGCGACCTTCTGGTGTCATGAATCCTTTGGATCGAGCAGATTTCAAAATGGTACCACCGCGTTGGATGATATTACTCACCGAATAAGATTTCATTTTATAGATATCTCCTTCTATCATCCCGTTGTAGCCATATTTGACTCCATAAACGTCAATACCCAAATAAAGGGCGTTTCGAACCACTGATCTGACACAAGCGTTCATGCCCGGGGCATCTCCTCCAGAAGTGAATACAGCTATACTTTTCATAAAATAATTATAGTTAAAAGTTAAGGTGTTTTTGAACTCATCAAGCAGAATGTAATTTAATGGAAATTAGGTTCAAACAGAATGATATTGAATAGGAAATTGTTTTTTGATAGTGAAAATTTTGTTAGTCAATTTTTTTTGTGAGGGGGGCATACGATGTTGAACGGGGAGTGATAGAAAAAATGTAAGAGATATGAATAAACTAGTTCCTTCAGTTCATTAAAGAGATATTGTCAATATTTAAAAATTATATAATCTAATAAACTGCGTATTTATTTTTTTTACTGATGTGGAAGCAATCTTCGTTTTTTTCCAAAGTTAATTATGACAGCTTTTATGTCAAATTCATATATAGTTAATTGTGCATAATTCAATCAGTAATTTCGTTGAGAAAGATTTTTTTCATATAAATTTTATTTTGCATACTGAAGCGTGTATTTCAAACCTTCTTTGAAATGAACTTCGGGATGATATCCTATTAGTTCCCCAGCCTTTTTGATACTTGCCAAGCTAAGTTTAATGTCTCCTGCTCTCTCCTCAAAAAAGACTGGTGTTAAATTTATATTTTCCATTTCTCTGAGTTGCTCCCAAATCTGAAGCAAGGATGTTTGCTTACCACAGGCAATATTAACCACCTCATGCTGCTTTAGGGCTCTTCCATTAAGCATGCCTTTGATATTTGCCTGTACTGCATTTTCAACATAGGTAAAATCACGGGCCGTCGCACCGTCTCCAAATATTTTTGGTCTTTCTTTTTTCAATGCGGCTGCTACAAAAAGAGGGACAACGGCGGCATATGGATTATTCGGATCTTGCTTAGGGCCATAAATATTAAAATACCTCAGTCCTATAGAATGCAAGTTGTAAACATTAGAAAATACTTCTGCGTAAAGTTCATTGACAAGTTTCGTTACTGCATATGGTGAGAGTGGACGACCTTCAGCTCCCTCTACCTTAGGCGATACTTTGCTGTCCCCGTAAGTAGAAGATGATGCGGCATAGACCATTTTTTTAAGACATTTAGCATCTTTGGCAGCAAAGAGCATATTCAAGAAACCATCAATATTTGCTTTATTGGTAGCCACTGGATCTTTAATGGATCTTGGAACACTCCCAAGTGCTGCTTGATGGCTAATAAAATCGATATCCTTAACGGCCTCTTTGCAGGTTACTAGATCGGAGATATCACCTTCTATAAATTCAAACCGATCTTTATATAAAGCAAAGGGAGCTATGTTGGCACGACTTCCATTGGATAAATTATCAACAATTCTTACTAATCCTGCGTTGTGCTTTAGTAAATATTGCGCTAGGTTCGATCCAATAAAACCTGCTCCTCCCGTGATTAAAAATTTAAAGTTCTCTAAACTTTCTTTATGAAAAATAGTGTTTCGCATTTCTTATTATCAATATAAGCCACTGTCGGTCATGCTGGTCGGCAAAAGACCTTTTATATCATAGATCACTGCTTGCTCTTTTGTTAATTTAGTTAAATCCATATGTCTAAATGAATCATGTGCGACTGCCAAAATGATCCCATCAAAGCCATTGCCATCCTCAGCTATGGATTGAATTGAGATTTTTCCTATAGTTTGCTTTACCTCTTCAGGATCAGCATGAGGATCTAAAATTGTAATATTAGTTTCAAAGCGTTCCAATACCGTTATAATATCGACTACTTTTGAATTTCTAATATCGGGACAATTTTCTTTAAATGTGATGCCCATTATAAGAATTTCTGCGCCTTTTACACGAAGATCCTTTTTAATCATTAACCGAATTACTTCCATGGCTACATATTCGCTCATACTGTCATTTAGCCTTCGTCCAGATAAAATAATTTCAGGATGGTAACCCAGTTCCTGAGCCTTTTGTGCGAGATAGTATGGATCTACACCTATGCAATGCCCTCCAACAAGTCCAGGTTTAAACTTGAGAAAGTTCCATTTTGTTTCAGCAGCATCGAGCACATCTTTAGTTCTGATTCCTATTTTATTAAATATTTTTGATAATTCATTAATAAAAGCAATATTGATATCACGTTGGGAATTCTCAATGACTTTTGCCGCTTCGGCTACTTTAATGGAAGGTGCGAGGTGTGTCCCTGCTACGATAATAGATTTATAAAGCGCATCAACCTTTTTAGCAACATTGGGAGTTGAACCTGAGGTCACCTTTTTGATCTTTGTAATCGTGTGTTCTTTGTCACCAGGATTAATTCTCTCTGGTGAATAACCGCAGAAAAAATCAACATTATATATAAGTCCGGATATCTTTTCCAGTATAGGGGCACACTCTTCTTCAGTAACTCCAGGATATACGGTTGATTCATAAATCACAGTATCACCTTTTTTTAAAACGTGCCCAATTGCTTCACTTGCTTTGAACAAAGGTGTCAGATCTGGCTTATGATTTTTGTCGATAGGAGTGGGAACGGTTACAATATAGTAGTTAGAATTTCGAAGATCTTCAATTTCAGTACTTACAAAAAGGCCTTTGATAGTTTTTTGGCCAACTAATATATTCAAAAGAGCTTTTGATTCTATTTCCTGCGTTTTATCTAGGCCTTTTTTAATTTCCTTGATTCGCGTAGTATTAATGTCAAATCCAATAGTGTAGTATTTTTCAGCAAATGCCACTGCTAAGGGTAATCCGACATATCCCATTCCGATTACGGCAATTTGATTATTTTCTGCATTCATAGATATTTATTTGACTGAAAAAATAAAAGATTATAATATTCAATCATCTTTTATAAATATTAAAAAAAAACATAAATGTACTTATCTCATAAGGTTTATAACCTGCTTATATATTTTCTGTAAAAGAAAAATTTTAGATTATTATTAATAAAATCTACTACATAGATTTTGATTGATTTTATATTTTTTTGGATGGGATTTATCCATTCTCTGAGTTCTATCATTTTATTAGTTTCGAATAACTAACGGGATGTTTTCATCCGTATTTACTTATATCATATTTTAATCAATCAAGTTAATTCAAAACTTTTTAATATGCTGCTAAATAAACTCGCAGTTCAAAATCACTCTTTGTCAAGTCATGATTACAATTATCTTTTTAGAATAACCAATAAAATATGATGAGGTTCAAATAGTTGTTCTTAAGTAATTTTTATATTTATAGAAATCTTTATTGCTCAATTACATCATTGGTTTTATTTGAGCTTTGATTTTTTTTAGTAATATCTGATATTATTTCAAAATCAATGTTTGAAAAAAGCCCAAGTCCGGCCTTTTGATCAATTACGACATGCCCCACTTTGCCACATAACATTTGTTTGCTCTCATCAAAGGCTACTTTTCTCACTGCAGTGATTCCACCTAATTGTTTAAAAAGAGCTTCTCGTTCTAGTTTAGTGAATTTATCACGATTCAAAATAGGATGAAGCCCATCTCCGTGATGTTGATAAAAAATAGCATTGTCAGGTCTAACTGAAATAATTGAATCGGTACCAAAAAGTGCCATAGTGTTGATCGCATCATCAATATGTTCTTTCCTAATCAAAGGGTATTCGAGCGTAATGATGGCAAGATTGGCAACTTTATTATCAAACTTATTACTGATATCAAATATTGTAGTATTCAAATTATCGTTAATTCTTGCTTCAGTCTCATTTCTAAAGTGGAATAGAACATTTTTTTTGGTTTTATATGGCGTGATATACTTTTCAATTCTTGAATCAGGAGAGCTTATAATAATTTTTTCAACATATGTTGATTTGAGAAGCATATTTATTTTAGCGGTTAAAATATTTACTCCGTTGATTGTTTGAAATGCTAAGTCTTTATCACCTCCACGAATGGGGATAATGGCGAGGGTATTGTTATTAGTTTGCAGCTTATTGATATACTTTTGATTTATTTTAGCTCTCGTCTGAAGTATCATTTCTTCGTTGGAGGTAAGATTCGCTCCATGTTTTCGATAATAAAAAAGAGGTTCTTTCAAGTTTGTAACCTTGTATCTTTGCGTAAATTTTATCCAAAGCTCATAACCATCTTGACAATTAAATGACTCATCATATCCACCGATTTTATTTAAAAAATCAGTTCTAATCATGGTGCATGCTCCATGGGCTGGTTGGTCGAGTAAGCTTACCTTATTATTGTCGAAGTCATGTCGAACTACTTCTCCAATTAATTGATCTTTTTCATCAATATAATAGTAATTTGGAAAAATCATACCTAATTCAGGGTTGGCCTCTAGTTCCCCACTCATCTGCTCTAGGGCATTTGACACTAAATAATCATCAGCGTCGAGTCTAATGATATACTTTCCTGAAGCGGCGCGTATGGCGATGTTGTTAGTGACATTGAGTCCTTTGTTATGCTGATAAATTATTTTTATTTTAGGATTTGAAGCATAACCCTCAATGATATTTTTAGAATCATCGGTTGATCCATCATCGATAATCAGCAGTTCGTAATCATGACATGATTGTGAAAGAACGCTATCTATCGCTTTCTTTAAAAATCTGGCGTAGTTGTAGTTGGTTATGTAGACACTGATTAGTGGAGACATTTTAAAAAGGGATTCCTGCTAAAGTGAGACCATCTGAAAATCGAGATTCATCAACAAATTGTTGTAGATCTGTTTGCATGGGACCCGTTTTGGTTAACGCATCGTATTGATCTAATTTGTTAGCAACTTGCATTAATGTTTCATACACATCCATCCCATAATACCAAGCTGAGGTAG
>MDTB01222147.1_pt1 | contig 21310 bp, 20 predicted proteins | sample 811161 | NCBI WGS metagenome assembly MDTB01 (sample SAMN05326650, study PRJNA326480) | marine metagenome | isolation source: seawater | place: Mediterranean Sea | collected 2009
AAAATCTTTATATTTTAGTAACTTAATATTTTTTTTAATTTTTCTAATATTATCAACTATAATTATATTTGAATTATTTTTTTTGTTTAAACTTTTAATTAAATTTGCTCCTATAAAACCTGCTCCACCTGTGACTAAAATCATTGGTTTACTAAATTTGTGGTACTAAAATCTTTGAGTTTTTGAATAATCTGAACTTTACCACCATTATTTTCAATTAAATGATAACCCACTACATTTTTTTTAATATAGTCCGACCCTTTGAATAATATATCAGGTAAAATTTTATCTATTAATTTTAATGGGGTATTTTCATTAAATGGTACTATTTCATCCACACTTTTAATCATTTTAATTAATTCAATTCTTTTATCCAATTTCAATATTGGTCTATTTTTACCTTTTAATTTTTTTACAGAATTATCTGAGTTGATTAAAACTACAAGCTTATCACACTGTCCCTTAGCTTTGTTAAATAAGTGTAAATGACCAGAATGTATGACATCAAAACAACCATTTGTAATTCCCAACTTAAACTTGGCTAATTTCCATAATTTAATTTTTAAATCTAAGTTAACTTTATTATTATAACAATACTCATTAATTATCTTTTGAAATTCTTTGAATTCTAGAATAGAGGTATGTTTTTTTTGAACAATTTTAATACAAGCTAAACTAGCAATTTTTACAGAATTTATTAAATCAATTTGCATAGAATATAAATATGTAATTATTGCAATAAACGTATCTCCAGCTCCGGTGACATCGTAAACATTTACACTTCTTTGTGATATGTCGGTAGTCTTATTATTTTTAAAAATTATGGAAATTCCGTTTGATCCTTTAGTAATAATAAAAGCATCGGCATTTATTTTTTTTAAAAGTTTAAGACTAGAAATTTTGGTTTTTGACAATTTGTGATATTCAAAAAAATTTTTGAATTCAATAAAGTTTGGACAAATAAAATTTGAATTTTTATATATTTCGATATTATTGCTCTTTGGATCTACAAAAATTTTTTTTTTCTTCTTTCGAAAAATTTTAATCACTTTATTTAAAAGGCTTTGAGTTATGCAACCTTTTGCATAATCAGATATTATCAATGAATTGAAATTGGAAATATTTTTTTTAATAAAATTGAATATCTTTGTTTCATCATTTTTTTTTAATTTCGAGTAAAATTCATCATCTAATCTACAAAATTGGTGATCATTATGGACTACTCTTTTCTTCACAGGTGAAGAATAATCCTTATTAAAAAAAATCTTATAATTTATTTTATTTTTTTTTAATAGTTTTCTTATTATCTTAGAGTTAGCATCATTTGACAATTTTGAAATTAAGAATACAGAGCCTCCAATAGATTTAATATTATTTGAGACATTTCCAGCCCCTCCTAGAAGATTTATACTTTTTTTTGGTTGCAAAACCGGTACAGGTCTTTCAGGAGAAATTTTAATTACATTAGTTGTTTGAAATATATCAAGAAAAATATCACCTAATATTAAAATTTTGTTATTTGAATTTTTAATTTGCATACACGTGATTTGTTTTAGATAGTAAGAGTATTATATTTAAATAATTATGGCTAGAAAAAATAGATTACCTTCCTTTTTAAAACCAAATTATGAAACCAGTTTAACTAGAGTTGGTAATAATAGTGATGAAGATTTACCAATTGAATTCTATGATTAAAAAATAAATTTTATTTTTTTTTAGATAGAAATTTTGTAAGTTCAATAGCAATTTGAAACAACAACATAGTAGGATTTGATTGACCGCCCGTTGGAAAAACAGACGTGCTTAAAACATATGAGTTTTCTATGTTAAAAATTTGTAAATTTTTGTTTACAACACCTTCTTTTTTATTTTTAGCCATTTTAGTAGAACCAGAAGGGTGATGAATACCACCATAGGTTTTAAGTTTTTTTAATATTTTTTTATCTGAATAAAACTCTAAATCCCCATAATTTTTAAGTAAACTATTTTGCCAGAAACTCTTAATTTCATATTTAATATTTTTTATATTATTAAAATCTTTTTTATCTAAATCCCATGTTATAATTGGAATATTTGAACCTAAGTAATCTAGCTTTGATGATAGAGTAATTTTATTTGAAAATTTTGGAGTTTGTTCAACAATTAGATCTAATCGGTATTTAAGTTTTTTAGAAACAAGTAATTTCTTTTTGATAAATCTCCACCACAATGATTTTAAAATCCATTTAAAATTTTTAATTAAAATTATTAAATCTTTAAATCTTGGAAATTTATTTTTTTGAAAAGACTGAAATAATCTTCTAAAGCTTTTATATGTTCTATCATTATCTACTGAAATAGGAATATTTATAAAAAAAGGGGGATATCTTTTACGAAGTGAACTATTGTTTTTTAATCCAATTCTCATTTTTTTTATTCCGTTGTTAAAATCATATGAAAATAATAGATTTAATTTTTTTAAACTTGGTTTATTTATTACAGCAATTGGAATTGATATATGATCAGAAAAATATCTTCCTAAAACATTTGTAGTCTTTGAAATTATTTTGTTATTTTGTTTATCTAGTAATAACAACAATCTTGTAGTCTCTATAGCACCTGTACAAAAAATAAATTTTTTTGATTTAATTTGTATTTTAGAGCCATCAGATGAAATAGCATTTAAATATTTTAACTTTGAGTTTTGAACTTTAAATTTGTTAACAGTGGAATTTATCCAAATATTAATTTTTTCTTTATTTAATATTGTTTTTTTAAATATGTTATATGTGTTTCTGTGTTTAAACCTTGGCAATTTTGCATATCTAGCTATAAAATTTTTATCTTTGAGTAACGAATTGTCCTCATAACTTGAATTTGCCAATTTAAATATGTTCTCAATAGATTTAATGTTTTTTTTTAATTTATTTATTGAAATTGGCCAATCAGAAATTTCACAATCTCTTTCTTGGAAAGGAATTAAACCACCACCCCATCTAGAAGATGTTCCACCTAAACATCTGAACCTTCCGTTTAAGGCGCTATGATATTTTTTCTTTGAAAATATTACTTTATTTAAATTATGAAAATTTGAATTTTGATATATTTTTCCAGACTCAAGTACGATTATTGAGAAACCTTTTTCTTCAAGAATATTAGCAACTAGTAAGCCAACTGTACCACCTCCTATTATAGTTATATCACTCTCTTTTTTTATCTCTCCACATTTATAAAGATCAAATAACATAAAATTTTAGAAACTTGAAAATGTTTGGATGTTTTTAAAATTTCTAGAACTTACTATTATTGCTCCACTAGAATTTCTTTTTATTATTTCTTTGATATCTTTTTTATTTCTTTCAGTTTTTTTTCTGGAGGATAAATATCCGTAAGTTATCTGCAATTTAAGTTTAAAATCTTTTATTATGTCTGCTTCTCTTCTCTCTAAACTATCTTCTAATTGAATTATATCAAAAACTTTATAACTATCATCTTTTAAAAAAGTTTTAAAATTCTTTAAATTTGATGAAATAGCAAAATATCTTATTTTTCCATTTTTTTTGATATCCTCTATCCATCTTATCCACTCATCTAACTTAATAAGCTCATAATTTCCCTCATGTAGAGCATATATATCAATAGTATCTCTTTTTAATCTTCTTAAACTTTGATTTAGAGAATTTTTAGCTTTATTTAAACTAAAATCTATCTCTGGTTTAGAAATATTTTTAAATATTTTGCCTACAGACTTTCTAAGGAATACATTTAACATATTTTGATCCGCTCCACCTTTTGGATATAATCCAACTTTTGTTGTGACAGTAAATTTTTTATTTTCTGCTAGATCACCTATATCCTTTTCGGAATTACCAAAACCATAATAAGGCGCTGTATCAAAATGTGAAAAACCACATTCTAGTGCAAATTTTAAAAGTTTTTGTCTTTTAGATTTATTATAAATGTTAACAATTCTTCCAGTGCCGAATATAAATTTCGATATTTGTAAACTAGTATTAGGAATAGTTATCATATTCATTATATATATATTTAAATATTATTTAATTATTTTTTTAATTTCTTTTATCCAGTTTTTTTTAAAATTTAAATTTTTATCATCAACATATAAATCAGAAGATGGTTTTCCAAAGTAAATATTATGAAATTTAACTTTCCATTTTTTTAGCTGCTTAATAGTTGTTTTCCTTGCCATTTTTTCTGCTTTAATTTTGTTATCGTTATTTCTACCCATGTACCTTGCTGTAAAAATTTTTATTATAAATCCATTTTCATAAAGATAATTTATAAATTTTATATTTTTTAAAATTGGTTTTGCTTTTTTATAGTTAGATCCAATAGTTTTACATATTGTATTGTCTATATCTAAGCAAATCGTTTTAACTTTTATTGTCATATTAAATTTGATTTATAATTTATAATTTTTGATTATTCTTTTGCAATAATTTTTCAATACTTAAACTAAAAGAATTATTATTTTTAAGATTTCTCAAAACAAAATCTTATAATTTGACTATAACATGTCTATCATTAAAGTTTGAGTATTTTAATATTATTTTTTTGAACTAATTTTAATAAGCTAAATGCTTTTAAATATCTAAAGAAAAAAGCTCTGGGATTATAAATAATACGCAAGAACCACCCGAGATATAAACTATCAATAAATCTACTTAATGGTGCCTGATCACCAGTAAAAAAAGAAATTGCTGCGCCTGTACAAATAAATCTAAACTTTTTCCCAATGTAATTTTTTAATGAGTATCCCAAAACTTCTTGAACTCCTCCTCCAATATTTATTAATATATAATCTGGATTTGCCTTCTTAATATTTCTGGCAAGTTTTAAATCTGATATTCTTTTTTTTGAATAATATGGTGCTACATATCTAAACAAATTTTTTTTCTTAAGACCCAAACTAAGAAAAAAATTTAAATTTTTTTTTGATATTCTATTATTAGGATCTACACTAAATATTTTAAGATTTTTATTTTTACATAAATAATTTATAAAAAATTTAAAAAAAATAAAACCAGATATTTTTTTTACTTTAACTTTTTTTAAAAATTTTAATAAAATAACAAAATAACCACTGTCAAAGAAAACATAATCAGCATTCTGAAGAGCTTTATGATATTCTTTGTTTTTTTCAATAGTTGAAAGCCCAGGTCCCGAGGGAAACAAAAATAAACCACGTTTTTTAATAAGTTTCTCTAACTCAAATTCTTGCAGATCTACAAATTTAATTTTTTTAAATATTATCTTTCTCATTAATTAAAATTTTTAATTAATTTTTTTTCCCAATCTATTGCACTAATAATAATTTTTTCTATTTTATTGTATTTGGGTTTCCATTTTAGAATTTTTTTAAATTTTTTTGTATCAGAATAAACTTGATCAATATCCCCACGTCTTCTTCCTAAATATTCAATAGAAACATTTTTTTTAATTTTTTTAAAAATATTCACAATTTGTTGAACTGAATAACCCTTTCCATAACCACAATTTAAAGTGAAGGATTTTTTATTTTTTTGTAAGTAATTTAAACCTACTATATGAATATCTGCAAGATCTGTTACATGTATATAGTCTCGTATGCATGTTCCATCTTTTGTTTTATAGTTATTTCCATATATTTTAACTTTTGATTTCTTTTTTAAACTTTGTATAGCTAAATTTTTAATTAAATGTCCATGGGAAGTTTCTATTTCTCCAAGATTTCCACTTGGACTTGCACCAGCAACATTAAAGTATCGTAAAATACCAAAGCTATAACCATTTTTTTTTTGATACTTTTTTATTAATTCTTCACATTTATATTTTGTATAGCCATAGTAACCTTGGGGATTTGGCTTTTTATTTTCTTTGACTGCGCCAGTTACATTTCCATATACAGCACAAGAAGATGAAAAAATTATATTTTTTACAGAGCTGTTTTTGCAAGCATCAAGGAGATTTTTAGTCCCTATAATATTATTATTATAATATTTTTTTTTATTTTTTTCTGCCTCACTAACATTTAAATAGGCAGCTAGGTGAATAATTGAATTAATTTTGTTGTTTTTAATAATTTTTAGTAGATCTCTTTTTTTTTTTATATCACCTTGAATGAATTTAGCCTTTTTATTAATTAGTTTTTTATATCCAGTAACTAAATTATCTAAAATTATTACTCTACTATTAGTTTTAACTAAATTTTCGACTATATGGCTTCCAATATATCCCGCTCCTCCTGTTACTAGAATGTTGTTGTTTGTTTTAGACATTAATAATTACAATTAATTTAAAAATGATTAAAAATCTTCCTAAAAGTTGTAAAATTGTTATTATTGGTGGGTGTACTGTAGAAACCTGGTTTCTTCATAATTTAAAGAAATTATTAAGGAAAGATATTGATTAGTGAAGCAAACAGTAGGTATCTAGAAAAATGGAAAGACTTTCCTGGTCCCAATATATTTAAATTTGCTTTTGCTTTAATAGGTGGATTAGCTTGGTTTGAATTCTTAAATCCAGAATTCTAATTCGCTTCACATATAAAGTATTTTATATAGTTCAAATTTTTTTTAGAGTTATCTAGTTGAACTAAAGTTTATTATTGTTTTTTGGTTTAAAAAAACTAAAAAAATATATATTAATTTTTATTAGCTAAATAAATCTTAAAAATTTGTTGATCTAAAATTATTTGAAATTATTTTTGTATTTCTTATGAATTGAGATAAAAAATGCATCATAGTCACGTGGCAGTCCTCAACAATGCCATAATTAGCCATAGGAAAATTAATATTATAATTAGTAATTTTAGATAATTTACCCCCATTAAAACCTGTAAATGATATTGTTTTTACTCTTTTTTTTTCTGCAACTTTGACTGCATTAATTAAATTCTTACTGTTACCTGAAACTGAAAAACAAATTAATAAATCATTTTTTTTACATAATTTATCAACTTGAAATGAAAAAATTTTATCAAAACTTATATCATTAGAGATTGCAGATATAAGTGAAAAATTAGATGCAAGAGAAATTGATTTCAATTTTAAATTTGTTTTGTTATTAGTTTGCTTTATAAAATCACAAGTTAAATGATCTGCTAAAGAGGAAGATCCTCCGTTACCACACGAATATATGATATTATTATTTTTTATAGTCTTAGTAATTACATTTATAATTTTATCTAATTCTTTAAAATCAATTTTTTTTAATAAATCGTTTTTTTCATTTATATATTGATTGTAAAAATCTTGGCTTTTAAGTGTTTTTTTAATTGGGAATCTTTTAAACATTTTAAATTTAAAAATTTATATATTTGTTTTTATATAATATTTTATGGCAATAATTAAATTAAAATAATCTCCTATACCAATAATATACAGTATAAACCTAATTAATTAATATTTATTAAAAATATACCGATTATAGATGTTGCTGGAAGAGGTTATTTTTAATTTTTTTACTAAACTAAAAAATCATAATAAAATAAAAAAAATTTAAAAAAAATTTCAACAAATTGATTTAAATTTTATTCATAGTAACTCATCTTATTTTAATGTTTAAGTTTATTAAAAATACTATGATATAAGTAAAGTAGAATTGGGTTGAAAATTTAAATTATCTAGTAGATATTTAAAGATATTTATTAAAATATAAAATTAAAAAAAAATGAAACCTAAAATTGGAACAAATAGAATTTTTGGGGCCATATTTTTTGCTGTTTTTTTTATTATTTCGATATGGCCATTGTTTAATGATAACGAAATAAGAATCTGGTCCTTAATAATTTCTATAATTTTTCTTGTTCTTGGAATATTAAATTCAGTTTTGTTAACTCCGTTAAATAAAATATGGTTTAAATTTGGAATTATTTCGCGAGCTATATTTTCCCCATTAATCATGGGAATTATATATTTTTTTGTAGTAACCCCAATTTCATTTTTATTAAAAATGTTTAACAAAGATATTTTGAATTTAAAAAAAACAAAAAATAAAACTTATTGGAAAGATAAAGATAAGTTTAACACTAGTATGAAAAACCAATTTTAAAAATGGATTTTTTAAAAAAATTTTTTGAATTTTTAAAAATAAGAGAGAAATATTGGTTATTGCCAATATTGGTAATTTTATTAATCTTTGGTGGTATAATTATTTTAGCCCAAGGCTCAGCCATTGCACCATTTATTTATACAATATTTTAGTGATTAAAATATTAGGTATCTCAGCTTTTTATCATGATAGTGCTGCGTCTCTATTGATTGATGGTAAAATAATTGCAGCTGCTCAAGAGGAGAGATTTACAAGAGTAAAGCATGACTCTAGCTATCCATATAATGCAGTTGAATTTGTCTTAAAATTCTCAAATCTCACTTTAAATGATATTGATTTTATAGTTTTCTATGAAAAGCCTTTTCTCAAATTTGAAAGATTGCTGGAAACCTATCTAGCTTTTGCTCCAAAAGGTTTTCAATCTTTTTCAAAAGCTATGCCACTATGGCTTAGAGATAAATTGTTTCAAAAAAAAATGTTAATAGATGAATTAAAACGCCATGATACAAAATTTAATGATAAATCAAAACTGAGATTTTCTGAGCATCATCTTAGTCATGCAGCTAGTGCTTTTTATCCCTCTCCTTTTAAAGATGCAATAATTCTTACTGCAGATGGTGTAGGTGAGTGGGCCACAACAACTGTTGCAGTTGGAAATGATAATAAACTTGAGATTAAAAAGGAAATACATTTTCCACATTCATTAGGGTTACTTTATTCAGCATTTACTTACTATACTGGATTTAAAGTTAATAGCGGTGAATATAAGCTTATGGGATTAGCACCTTACGGAAAAGCTAGGTATAAAGACAAAATATATAATAATTTAATTGATGTTAAAGATGATGGTAGCTTTCACTTAAATCAAAAATATTTCAATTATGCAACAGGACTTACAATGATTAACAAAGAATTTTGTAATTTATTTGGCAGAAAAAAAAGAAAGGCTGATGAAGATAATTTGGAACAATTTCATATGGATATTGCTGCATCTATACAAGAAGTTACAGAAGAAATAATGATTAAATTAGTAAAGTCATTAAAAAATGAGTTTAAAATTAATAATTTATGTTTAGCAGGAGGTGTTGCTTTAAATTGTGTTGCAAATGGTAAGATTTTAAATGAAAAATTATTTGAGAATATTTGGATACAACCAGCTGCTGGAGATGCAGGTGGTTCACTGGGAGCTGCTTTATCATTATGGCATTGTGAATTTAACAAAAATAGAGAAATAAATTTATCAGATAGCATGCAGGGTTCTTATTTAGGCCCTGAATTTAAACAGAGCGAAACAGAGGAAGAGCTTAAAAAATTACAGGCACAATTTGATGTATTTGATGACGAAAAAATTTTAGAGGAAACTTCAGACAAATTGACAAATGGTAAAGTTATTGGTTGGTTTCAGGGAAGAATGGAATTTGGACCTAGAGCTCTTGGTGCTAGATCTATATTAGGTGACCCCACATCAGATAAGATGCAAAAAATTTTAAACTTAAAAGTAAAATATAGAGAAAGTTTTAGACCGTTTGCTCCATCAGTTTTGAAAGAAAATGTCTCTGATTGGTTCGAATTAGACCAAAAGTCTCCATACATGCTCATTGTAGCAAAAGTAAAAAAAGAAAAAATATTTAAAATGTCAAAAGAAGATGAAAAATTATTTGGTATTGAAAAACTTAATGTAAAAAGATCTGAGATTCCAGCTGTAACCCATATTGATTATACTGCTCGGGTTCAAACTGTTCACAAGGAAACAAACAAAAAATATTATGATTTAATCAGTAAATTTTACCAAAAAAAAAATTGTCCAGTTTTAATTAATACCTCTTTTAATGTAAGAGGTGAACCTATTGTTAATACACCTTCTGATGCATTCAGATGTTTTATGGGAACAGAATTAGACTATTTAGTAATAGGCAATTGTTTTTTAGATAAAAAAAAGCAATTAGAAAACTTGAAAATAAATTATAAAGATAAATTTAACCTTGATTAATTAAAATGAATACTCAGCTACCCAAAAATTGCAAAGTAGTTATCATTGGTGGAGGAGTTGTAGGAACTTCATGCTTATATCATTTAGCTAAATTTGGCTGGAAAGATGTTATTCTACTTGAAAGAGATCAGCTAACATCGGGAACGACATGGCATGCAGCGGGGCTTGTAAGTCAATTAGGTCCATCTGCAACAATTACAAAAATTAGAAAATACACATTAGATTTATATAAAGAACTCGAAAAGAAAGTAGACCACTCTCCAGGTTTAAGACTTAATGGAGCACTTTCAATTGCAGAGAATAAAGGTAGGTGGCAAGAGTTACTAAGACAAGCAACAACAGCACAACTTTATAATGTCGATGTACAAATATTGGATAAAGATCAAATTAAAAAAAAGTATCCAATAGTAAATACCGATGAAGTTTTGGGTGGAATTTTAATGCCTGGAGATGGTGCAGCAGATCCGTCGGGAGTAACTCATTTGCTTGCAAAAGCGGCAAAAATGGAAGGTGCTAAGATTTACGAAAAATCTCCTGTAAAAGAAATTTTAACTAAGAACGGAAGAATTTCTGGGGTTAAAGTTGATAATCATATTATCAATTGTGAATACATAGTTCTAGCATCAGGCATGTGGTCCAGACAAATAGGAGAAAAAGCTGGTGTAAGTATACCTCTTTATCCAGCAGAACATTTTTATATTATTACAGAACCTATAAAAAATCTTGCAAGCAATTTACCTGTAATACGAGATTTTGATAACCGCACATATATTAAAGAAGATGCAGGTAAAATATTGGTTGGAATTTTTGAAGGTAACTCTATCCCTGCTTGGGATAAAACGAATATGGTCCCAGAGGATTTTTCTTTTGGTGAATTTCAAGAAAATTTTGAACATTTTGAACCATATTTAAAATCTGCAATTAAAAGATTTCCAATATTAGAAACTGCAGGAATTAGAAAATTTTTTTCAGGCCCCGAGTCTTTTACACCAGATACGAATACTCTTTTAGGAGAGGTACCAGAAATAAAAAATTTTTTTGTATGTTGTGGTTTAAATAGTATTGGAATTGGAAGTGGGGGAGGTGTTGGAAAAGTAACAGCTGAATGGTTAATCAATGGTCACATTAATGAAGATATATTTTCTTATGACATAAAAAGATTCCAAAAATTTCATTCAGAATTAGGATTTATTAAAGAGAGAATTACTGAAACACTAGGAGATTTATATGGGATGCATTGGCCTTTTAAACAACACAAAACCTCTAGAAACCAAAAATTAACCCCTTATCATGAAGAAATGAAGAAAGCTGGAGCATGCTTTGGTGTTACTGGAGGCTATGAAAGACCTATGTGGTATGCAAGTAATGGTCAGAAACAAGAATATGAATACTCCTATAATTATCAAAATTGGTATCCCGCCGTTGAATATGAAACCAAAAATACAAGAGAAAATGTTGGTTTGTTTGATCTTACAGCATTCTCTAAATATGACTTAAAAGGCAAAAATATTCATTTTGAACTTCAAAAACTTTGTACTGCCAATATTAAAAATGAACCTGGTAAAACTACGTATACACAAATGTTAAATGAAGATGGAGGTATTGAAACCGATCTTACTGTTGTATGTTTTGGTAAAGAATATTTTAGAGTTATTACTTCAGCCACTAATAGGGAAAGAGATAAATTTCATATTTTAAAATATTTGTCTAAAGACATCGATTTTAAAGATGTTACAGACGATATTGCATGTTTTGGTCTATTTGGTCCAAAAAGCATAGATCTTCTTCAAAAAGTAACCAATGATGATATATCAAAAAAAATTATTAATTTTGCATCATTTAAAAAAATACAAATAGATAATATAAATATTTTAGTACAGAGATTATCTTACATAGGAGAGCACGGGTTCGAGCTTTACATGGATATAAATAACTCAAAAAAAATTTTTGATTTAATTAATAAAAGTGGAAAAGAATTTAATTTATCTCTATGTGGAATGCATGCATTAGATACAATGCGTATGGAAACAGGATTTTTACATTGGGGTCATGATATATCCCCTGAAGAAAATCAATTTCAAGCAGGATTGAATTTTGCCATAAGCTTTAAGAAAAATGTAGATTTTATAGGAAAAGACTCATTAGCTAAAATAAAAAGTAAACCTTTAGATAAACGTATGATGATGTTTACTTTAAAGGATAGTCAACCTGGACAACCTTTACTACTTCATGACGAACCAATTTATTTAGATAATAAAATCATTGGAAGAACAACATCTGGAAACTATTCATTTTGTTTTAATAAAAATCTTTCATTTGGTTACGTAAACTCTGGAAATACAAAAGATACACTTAAAGATAAAAATATTTATATCGAAGTAGAAAAGAAGAAATATCCAGTAGATATCTTGCAAAAACCTCTAAATCAAAAAAACTTTCGGGATTAATTATTTAACAAAAGTATCGTCAAACTGTTTTGCTACTCTTACAAATGTTGTGTATTTACTAATTTGTTTTAAGAAGGTGCCTCGAAATAATTGATTGTAATATTAATTTTTCCTCTATTCTAACAAGGGCAAAGATATACATTCATTTTTATGAAATTCAATTTAATATCAAATAAATATATGAGAATTTTTTTAATTATTTTATTACTAATTATTCCTATCAAAGGACAAACTAAGGATTTTTTCTCAGATATTACTAATCAAATTAAAGATAATGAATTTAGACTTAGTTATGGTGTTTCGGTTACAGATGTAAATAAAGATGGCAAATTCGATTTTGTTGTTACAGGTTTTGGATTTAAAAATTTAGCACTTACATACAAAGATGGAAAATTAATTAATATAATTGATGAAGATATATTTACAGATCCTACCAGAAGAACAATTGGTGTTGCAGCGTGCGATATAGATAAAGATGGTTATGAGGAAATTTATTTTTTAAATACCGATACTTATAGTGGAGATAAAATTTACTCTGACAGACTTTTAGACTTCAATAAAAACAAGTTTATTGATTTATTTGAAATTGAAAAAAATAAAGCTGATTTAAATTTAACAGCTGGTAGATCAGTTGTTTGTGTTGATAGAAAGGGAAATGGTAAATATGGAATATATGTTGCAAATTATGGAGGTCCTACAAGATTCTATGAAAATGTTAATAACAAAATAAATGATCAGGCAGTAAAGCTTGGAATTAATAAAATAACTGGAGGAAGAGCAATAGTTTCAGGACATATATTATCAGATCAGTCAGATATTTTTGCAGCAAACGAGAGGGGTGATAATTTTTTATATTATAATGTTAATGGATCATTCACTGATGTAGCAAAAGACTACAAGGTAGAAGATAGATATGAAAATGGTAGGGGTACTGCTTTAACTGACATTCTTTACAGAGGAAGACTAGATATTTTAACATCAAATTGGGATGGAAATCATCGAGCCTTTGTTCTTGATGGTGATAAGTTTAAAGATATCGCACAACCTACTTATAATAGCCCTACAAAAATTAGAACAGTTATTTCAGCAGATTTTGATAATGATGGTTATGACGAAATATTCATGAACAATATCGGAGAGACAAATAAATTATTTAAGATTTTAGAAGGTGGTAAATTTCAAGAAATTAAAATTAAAAATGGTTTAGAAACTTTTGGACTAGGAACTGGTGCAGCTGTTGCAGATATTGATGAAGATGGAATTTTAGAACTATTGGTATCTCATGGTGAAACAGGACTACAACCACTTACATTGTATAAAGCTGACATTAATAATTTTAATTATTTAAGAATAAAACCTTTAAATAAATATGGTGCACCTGCAAGAGGTGCGACTGTAACATTAAAAAGTAATAAAAGAGTACATTCAAAAACGATTGATGCTGGATCTGGGTACTTATGCCAGATGGAGCCAGTTGCACATTATGGAATTAGAGAGAATGAAAAAGATATTAATATTGAAATCAAATGGACAGATGGAACTACTTTAAAAAAAAAAATTGATGATTTAAATAAAACTTACGAAATAAAACAAAAATAGTAGGACAATAGTACCCATCTACAAAGATTGAATAATAATAATAGTCTTTTATATCAGTTTTATGACTATTTGTTCACTTACATTAATATTTGCGATATTGGCAGGTTTGTTAATATTTGCTCTCAGAAAACCCTCTAAAGAGGAAATTAAAAAATTTAAAAGCAAAACCCAGGATCAAATTGATTGGTCTAACATGGGTTTTTAACACTAAATTTTAATGAAAATAATAAAAAATCTAAAAATTTTCACTTTTTTAATTTTAATATTACTTTCAAATAATAATTTAAACGCAAAAGAAAAAAACTATTATAAAGATATAGTAAATGATTGGAGTAAAATATTTCCTGATAAAAATAGAAATGCCGCTGGACCTAAATTTTTTAAATATATTTTAGATAAAGAGATTACTTACAAAGATTTTGTAGAATATAATAAACTATATTGCGCAGTATCAGGATCATTGATAAGCTCTAACTCGACACCTGAGTTCGTATATTTAAAAGAAAATGTTACTGAAAAAAAGATATGTGGTGAATATTATAGATGCTGTATTCCATGTAGCTGTGATTTGATGAAATATTCAAAAACTCAGAAAATGAAACATAAATTCACCGATATTGAAAAAGAATTTTATGTATTAACAATTGATAATCCGTGTAGTAAACAAGATTTTCCAATCCAAGTAAATAAAAATTATTTTTGTGATGGTGACAAGCTTGATAAGTCTCAAGTAACTGTGTTGGACAATAAATTAGTAATTGGTTATTTGCATGAAAGCAGACCGTGTTTATCTACTGATTTAGAATTTATAAATACCCATCAAGTAACCGGTAAGTTTTGCAGGTTAAGAAATAATACCCCATTAAATCAACTTAAATCTGGGATGGGTGATATTTTCATAAAACTAGCTAGATAGTTGTTATTTAGTTTTTAAATGTTCTTTTAAATAGTAAGATAGCTTACTTAGTAAAAAGCATAGAAAATAATAAATTTAAGGCCACTGAACTAATTAGTTAATTTGATAGACTCTTGATTAACTTCACTTTTGGTAACTTTTAATTTCATGAAATATTTATTTGATATTATAATTGTTTTACATTATGCTAATTTTGTGTTTAGGTATTTAACATTATTAGTATTACTGATTTTTATTTCATCATGTGCAACTCCTCACGTTGTATCTGTTATAGGTCCTAATGATAATAGATTGAATTGTAATGAACTCGATAACGAAATTGCGATTGCAGCAAAATTTAAAAGAGACGCGAAAGCAGAAAAAAGTTATGGAACTTCAACAAATGTGGCGGCTATTCTTTTTTGGTTGCCTGGCGTTGTTGCAACTCAAATGAATGCAAATGAAGCGATAAAAGCAGCAGATGACAGAATAAACCATTTAAACAGAATAAGAGCTAAAAAAGATTGTTAATTGATAAAAAAATAATATTTTTTAAATTCATTATTTGTAGCAAATTATAATATAATAATATTAAACTTTATCAATTACGGCGGGGTAGCTCAGTTGGTTAGAGCGCGGGACTCATAAGCCCGAGGTCAGTGGTTCGATCCCACTTCCCGCTACCAATTAATGACCAGGGAAATCTATTAAATTTTCAACCTTGTAACCTTGTTTAGTTAGTTTCTCCGTCCCACCTAAATCAAATAAGTTTATTACAAAAATAAATGCAGCAATATTTGCACCAGACATTGCAATTAATTTTGATGCCGCATCAGCACTTCCACCAGTAGCTATAAGATCATCAATTATAATAACCGCGTCACCTTTTTGAAATGAATCTTTGTGGACCTCTATGGTTGCAGAGCCATATTCAAGATCAAAATCTACTGAATAGACATCAGCTGGAAGTTTATTTTTTTTTCTGAGCAGAATAAATGGTTTTTTAATTAAATATGAAACTGCTGATGCAAATACAAAACCTCTAGACTCAATTGCTGCTATTTTATCCACTTTATATTTTTTTGATCTAGCTATTATTTGATTTACAGTTTCCTGAAATGCATCATTATTTTTAATTAATGTAGTAATGTCGCGAAATAAAATACCCTTTTTAGGATAGTCAGGTATTGATCTAATATAATCTTTTAAATTCATATTTATAAAATATAATTATGTAATAAATAATTTAAAATATGGCAAATAATAAATTAGCTATAATCGGTGGAAGTGGTCTTTATGATGTAGAGGAATTTAAGGATCGAGAAATGTTAAGTATTAATACGCCTTGGGGAAACCCATCTGATCAAATTTTAAAAACAAAATTTAAAAATAATGAAGTATATTTTTTACCTCGTCACGGAAGAGGTCATTTTATATCCCCATCAAAAATTAATTTTAGAGCCAATATAGATGCATTAAAACAACTAGGTGTTACAGATATTATATCAGTTTCTGCAGTTGGGTCCTTGAAAGAAGATCACTCTCCTGGAAAATTTGTAATAGTTGATCAATTTATAGATAGAACATTTGCAAGAAATAAAACTTTTTTTGACGATGAAATAGTAGCCCATGTATCAATGGCTCATCCAACTTCAATTGGTTTAATGAATGCTTGTGAGGAAGCGATCAAATTAGAAAACATAAATTATCAAAGAGGGGGCACTTACGTAGTTATGGAAGGTCCACAATTTTCTACATTAGCAGAGTCTAACTTATATAGATCTTGGCAAGCAGATGTTATTGGAATGACCAATATGCCTGAAGCTAAATTAGCAAGAGAAGCTGAAATAAGATATGCATCGGTATCAATGGTAACAGATTATGATTGTTGGCACCCAGATCATGAAAATGTTGATGTGCAACAGGTCATCAAAGTTCTTTTAGATAATGCAGCTAAAGCAAAAAATATGATCAAAAATTTGATAAAAAATTTTGAAAATCATATTGATCCAAATGATCCAACCAACAATTGTTTAGATGTATCAATAATTACAGCTCCTGAAAAGAGATCACAAAAAACAATACAAAAACTTAAAAATATTGCTGGAAGAGTATTAAACAAATAATGAAAATTGAAGGTCAGAATTATAAAACCATATGGTTTGATAAAAATTTGAAAAATATAAAAATAATTGATCAGACAAAACTACCCCATGAGTTTATAATTAAAGATTTAAAAACTGTTAAAGATGCAATCAATGCAATAAAAGTCATGGAAGTAAGAGGTGCACCTTTAATTGGAGCAACAGCAGCATTTGGCATTGTGTTAGCTATTAAAGAAAATAATGATTTAAATTTTATCAAAAAAAGTGCTGAAGATTTAGTAAAAGCAAGACCTACAGCCATTAATTTGCAATGGGCTGTACACAGAATGAATAATAAGATCTCTATGATTAAATCTGAAAATTTATTTGATATTGCTTTAAATGAGGCTGAGTTAATTTGTGATGAAGATGAAAAATTTTCTGAGGAAATTGGAAAAAATGGTCTAAAAATAATAGAGGAAATTTATAATAAGAAAAAAAATACTATAAATATTCTTACCCATTGTAACGCTGGATGGTTAGCAACAATTGACTGGGGAACTGCTACATCACCAATTTATCACGCACATAAAAAAGGTATTCCAATTCATATATGGGTTGATGAAACTAGACCTAGAAATCAAGGAGCAAATTTAACTTCTTATGAATTAAATGAGGAAGGTGTGCCAAATACAATTATAGCAGATAATACAGGCGGAATTTTAATGCAAAGAGGACAAGTTGATATGTGTATTGTTGGTACAGATAGAACTTTATCTAACGGTGATGTTTGTAATAAGATAGGAACATATTTAAAAGCATTAGCAGCATACGATAATAATATTCCATTCTATGTTGCTCTTCCTAGTTCTACTATTGATTGGAATTTAAAAGATTCAAGAGATATCCCAATAGAGGAGAGAGATACAAAAGAACTATCACATATAGATGGTATGTTGGGAGATAATAAAATTGATAGTGTTCAAATTTATCCAAAAAAAAGTAGGGCTATGAATTTAGCTTTTGATGTAACTCCAGCAAAATATGTTACATCTTTAATTACAGAAAAAGGTATCTGTGATGCTTCAGAAGATGGATTAAAAAAATTATTTAATAAATAATTAACGCATAGAAGCAGCAATATTTCCACCATCTACAGTCAATATTGCTCCAGTAGTTTTCTTTGATGTTGCCAAATGGAAAAAAGCTTTTGCAACATCTTCAGCTTTTACTTCGTTTAATAATAAGTTTCCACTCATGTACTGAGCTTCAGAAACTTCTCTAGCTTTTGCTCTTGATTTAATCATTTTATCATTAAGTAAACCACTTCTTATTCTGTCAGCATTTACACCATTTGATCTAATACCTAAATTTCCATAATCTAAAGCATATTGTTTACACAAACCTAATAGTGCTGACTTAGGTAAACCATAAGGACCAAAATTTTTACCAGGGTTAACTGATTGTTTTGAAATATTAAAAAGCAAACAACCATTTATATTTTGTTTTTTCATAATTTTAACTGCTTCTGAGGCGCAATTTTGATGAGAGAAGAAATTTTCTTCAAAACTTTTTCTTAAAATATTTTCATCAACTTCAGCTATTGAACCTCCAATAGCTGTACCTGCATTAGAAATTAATATGTCTACGCCGCCATAAATTCTTGATATTTTTTTAAATGCATCTCTGACACTTTTTTTGTTAGTCACATCGCAGTAAATACAAAGGTCATTTACCTTTTTTTTCATTTCTAAAATCTTCCTCTTATTAATGTCTAAAAGAACAACTTCAGCACCATATTTTTTAAACAATTTATATGTCTCGGTTCCAATCGCCCCAGTGCTTCCAGTAATTACAACAATATTACCTTGTAGTTCTTTTTTTGCTTTTTTAATTTTTGCTTGTTCTAATGACCAATATTCAACATCAAATAAATCTTTCTTTGATATAAATTTATATTTTGTTGTTTCTTCCACTGAAGAAATTACTCTTGCATTAGTTTCTGATAGATCCCCGGCTATTTTAGTTGCAGACAATGAATTACCAACAGAAAATAAACCAAGATTTTGAACAAGTATTACTCTTGGAGAGGTATCTAAGATTGTCTTTTTTTCTTTTACTTTTTTTTTATTGGTATTGAAATAATTAATGTATTTTTTTCTATAATTTTTAAAAGATTTGATAGCTATTTTTTTAAATTCCTCTAATGAACAATTTTCTTTTGGCTCTATAATTAAAGGAAAAGGCTTAACTCTTATTACATGATCGGGAGTAGCAGTCCCTTCATTTGCATATCGATTTACGTTTTTTCCATTAATAAAATAATCCAATTTATTATTTTTCCTAAAATTTAAAATAAATTTATTATCTTTATTTTCTGAGAGCAAACCTCTTAAAATAGGTGCTACATCCTCAGGAGTGAAATTAAATTTTAGTTTTTTTACTTGAGCAATTTTTTTTCTTTTTAGTTTAATTATTGCTTTTTCAGCGTCAGATACGTATTTAATCATTAAATTATAAGAAGTTTTTGCATCATCAGCAAAAGTAAAAATCCCATGATTTAATAAAATTAAACAATTAATATTTGGATTTTTAGAATAAACTTCTTGAATTTTTTTTGCTAAACCAAAACCTGGCATTACATAAGGTACAATACTTACTTTTTTTCCAAATATTTTTTTACAAAACTTAACTCCATTAGGTCTGTTGGTTACATTCATTATTGCATCTGAGTGTGTATGATCGACAAATTTGAAAGGTAAAAATGCATGTAAAAAAGTTTCCACTGATGGGTTTGGAGATTTAATATCTATAAGGTTTTTCTTTTGATAGGCCACCATGTCTTCATCGGAAAGGTATTTTTTATTTTTAAAAGCTAATAGAGGGTCAAGTTTTACCGCAGGTAGCCCAGCTGGCTCAATTTCAGCCATATCCCATCCACTTCCTTTCACACATAAAACTTCATAATTTTTTCCATCAACATCTCTTACTGTTGTTTTTACCGATGTATTACCTCCACCATGTAATACTAATTCAGGATTTCTTCCAAGTAATCTGGTTGTATAAACTCTCAAAGCCATATCCTTAGAATGGCCAAGTTTTTTATAGTGTTTGATGTATTTTATAGCTTTAGTATTCGACCAATTATTTTTCACAATACAACCCTTGAGAACTATTACATTAGTTTTTTATTTGAAAGAAGTAAAAAATTTGTTACTAGATTGTAATGACAAAAGTTGGAGAACACATAACTATTGATATAATTGGCGCAAATAAAGAGTACGATCATGGTTTCTTTGAAAAATTGGTTTATAAAATAGCAAAAGCTGCAAAAGTAACTGTTCTAGAAATTTCAAAATATAAGTTTGAACCTCAAGGTTTTACACTTGTAGCACTTCTTGCAGAAAGCCATATAAGTTTTCACACTTTTCCAGAAAAAGGTATAATTAGCTTTGATTTCTTTACTTGTGGAAAAGTTTCACCTTCAGTTGCATTGAAAATTATTAAAGAGGAAATTCAACATACAAATATAATTAAAAAAGAATTTAATAGAGATACAATTGATCTTTACCACGATAATTATAGCTCACCTGGTTTAAATAAAGCATATGTAGTTAATAAAGTTCTAGAAAATTTTAAATCCAAAGTTGGTCAATATATTGAAATTCTTGATTTGGAGCAGTTTGGAAAAGCACTATTTATTGATAACGAAATACAAGTAGCTGAAAGTGATGAACATCTTTATAGCTCAACATTTGTTAATTCTGGTCTTAAATTGAATCCTAAAAAAGAAAAAGCTGCAATTATTGGAGGAGGAGATGGTGGAGTTGCAAGAGAATGTATTTCACAAAGCTTTGGTTTTATAGATTGGTTTGAATTGGATCCTGATGTAGTTGATGTATGTGACAAACATTTAAGCAAAATAGGTGAAAAAGCTACTGAAAAAAATTCTGTAAAATGTGTATGGGGAGATGCTTTTGAAAGTATAAAGTCTGTTAAGGATGACACTTACGATCAAATATTTGTTGATTTAAATGATGATCAATTTTGTATAGATCTTGCAGCCAAAAATATGGACTCTTTAGTAAGAATTTTAAAACCTAAAGGAGTTATTACAGCACAGGTTGGAAGCCAAGATAAAAAACCAAAACAGGTTGATAGTTGGTTAAACGTTTTTAACGAAAATTTTGGAAATACACAACTTTCAAGAGTTTATATCCCAAGTTTTGATTGTGCTTGGAACTTTTCGTCATCAATAAATCAT
>MDTB01091146.1_pt1 | contig 21309 bp, 16 predicted proteins | sample 811161 | NCBI WGS metagenome assembly MDTB01 (sample SAMN05326650, study PRJNA326480) | marine metagenome | isolation source: seawater | place: Mediterranean Sea | collected 2009
TGTTAGATTTTAGACCTTTTTTTGTTTTAAAGGCATCTAAATTAAAATTTGATTGTATTTCTTTAGAGACTGCTTCCCCCAGTGATTTTTTCTTTCTTGCCATATACTATTAATTAAAATGGTAAATCATCACCTTTACCCTTATCATCAGCAAATAAATCATCAAATTGATCTGCTTTAGATTTAGACTTATTAGTGTCTAAAGAGTAATTACTTGCAGCAGGTGCAGGTGTAGGTGTTGATGCCACTTCAGTTTCACCTTCAGATAAAAAATCTTGTAATGCAGATTTTACTTCTTCAAAAGTAAACTTTTTAAATACATCAAGTGGATTTGGTTGATTTTCTAGAAGACCTTTAACAACATTTTCATCACTAGATAATGCTGATGTTTTTAATGATGGGCCTACTGATGTTTTATTGTAAGGGGTTCCTGTAACTTCAGGTCCAACTGTAGTCAGTTTAATATCTCTACCACCTACAATATCAGTATAATCACCAATTTCTTCATCTGCAGCCATATTTAGAAAATCTTGATAAACTTCTTTACCAAATTGCCATAGTTTGACACCTTCATCTTCTTGTCCTCTTACTATAATAGGTGCAAAAATACGAGTTTTAGCATCTAATTTTTTAGCTAATCTCCAATTATCTTTATCTCCACTCTGACGTAATTGTTTTGTGAATTCTTGAATTGGGTCTTTTTGCTCCCAGTTTTGTGGGGATGCCATTACTCTTTGACCTATGCCATAATAAAATAACATTTCTGTAAAAGGGAATTGTTTATTATATTTGTTAGGAACTACTCTAACAACTTCTTTACCAACAGATGGTTTCCAAAATAATGATGTTCCACCTCCGCTGTTGGTTGCGGATTGCTTGTTCATTTGTTCCAAGCGGTTTTTAATTGCATTTAAATCCATAATAGATAACTTTTTGTTTATAACGTTTATTATTAATGTAAATATACGAACGGATGTTCGATTTGCCTAACTATACTTCAAGAATTTGATGAATTTTTGTTTTTAATTCTTTTAATTCATCCCTTTGAGTAAGTAAAATTGTATTTTTATAATGTTCCCAAGTAATAGGAAACTTTGTATCAACTACTCCACCATTTAACCTTTTTATTAATTCATTTAAGGCATTTATAGTATATAAGGTATTAGTTTCCTTTTTTCTATGCACTAAAATTGTGTTTTCTGGGAGTGTGTTTAGATTTGCTTGATCAATATTATAAGTGCACACATATTCATCATTACTTTTAACATGTAAAACAAAAATTTTATTATACATAATGTCATAAGTAGTAGTTAAATTCTTTATTAAAGAATCTAATTCGCCTAATGTGGTGAATGTGCAAAATAGTTTATTATTCAAATCACTTATGTTTAATGTAGAGAAATCTCTAAAATCGTCTACATGATACATATTAACCGATTTATTTAAAATTGTAGGTATTTCCATAACTTTCTTTTATATATAATTTATTTTTTGTAAAAACCTTTTTTATTTCTTCTATTAAATCATCTTCTCCCTCCTTAAAATCGAATAAAAAACTATCATAAGTATATAACACCATTTTAGTTTCGCGGTTCTTCAATAATTTATATATGTCCCATAATATACGAACATTCATTGCTGTCTCCAAGTTTTGTAGAATATAATTCAAAAGCTTTTGAGGTTTCATATCCTCTAATTTTGACTTTTCATACTTATACTTTGAAATAGGACACTCTACATAGCCCTCTTTATTAAATTTTTCCCACAAATCATCTACATATATTTGAACTTTTTTAAAAAACTCCAGATCTTTATATTGATCAAATACTCCTCCGTATAGTTGTTTAAATGTTAATTCTTTTGCTTTATTATAGTCAACGCCATACATTTTTGCAAAAGACTTATGAATATCACTATTATTAAATGTATACCCAACCAACAACCCCAAAAGAGTAGGATGGTAAGCGCTAATATCCAACTCAATAAACTTGTTATTACGTGGTATAAAAGCTTCCCTACATCCATTTTCTTTATTAAGTGCCGCATAATTTACTCCTTTAAATTTATTTGAGGGTCTTGTTGTAAGGGTTTTAAAGTTGTACTGCGTGTAGGTGTATTCTTTGTCGATAGGGTGAAAGTGCGATTCAAATTTTTCTCTATCAATTCGTATTCCACTTCGTTCCACGGCGTTGAATACCACTGTAGCTCTGTTGTTGTAAAAGTCATTGACTGGCTCATTTATTCTATTTTTTAAATCATTAAACAAATTTTCGCAATACTCATAATGTTTGACTATAGGTATTACTCTATTTACGTCCTTTTTATTAGGATACTTATTGTAAAAATAATTATGTGTTTTAGTATATTCTGGTATATACGTAGGTGAATTTAAAGTTGTGTCAAAAAGGTTTTTTAAGATTAAGTAGTGTAAAAATTCCTTTTTATCACGCACATACACATTATTTAAATTGTTTATTACGTGTTTTACCGCGTTTAATTCAACGTTTAATGTTTCACTATGGGAGATGGTAACCATATAACCTTTAGTTGAGTTTAACGGCCGAATATATATAGCACAAATTTTATTTTGGGTAGGATGATTATTACTATTGTAAGGAATTATTTCTACAAATGCATCTCCCTTACAATAATCCTTAAATACTTCTAATTGTTTATTATCCTCAACTAACCAAAACATAACTATTATTTTGGTTTAATATAAAAATTTTATATCAAAAATCCAAATTTAACTAGGATCTTCTCCATATATTTCTTTATGTTCATCATCAGACATTAAAGTACCATCTGACATATAATGATAACCAGGTGGAGGAGGTGGTAAATCGTTTACAGAAGTAGGGTTATATGAATTATATTTTTTAGAATAATCTTTACTATAGAATTTAACATAATCATGCCTTAAAAACTCACCTAAACCTATTATTTTATTTTGTTTTTCGGCAATTAATACTTGATTTCTATTAATTTGGGCTACATTAAATTCTCTACCTGTTAAAGTCCATTGTAGTTTAAAAATTATATATAATTCCCAAACATAATTTGGATCTTTCTTTTTAAATTTATCGTAAGTTTCTTTGCTTAACTCTATATACTTTAACTCATTAATTTTTTTAGCAAAATATCTAGTAAGAACCCCTAATTTATAATCATCTTCCGTAGGTAAAGGAAATTCTTGAAAAGGTAATTCTCTTGGATCATCATCTAATGGATTTTTCTTTTTTAATTCTAAATATCTTACAACATCTCCTTGATTCCATATTTCTTCATCTACAATAGGATCAGGATCATTTAAAAACAATGCTATAACATTTGATTCTGGAGCTAAATTAGGTGGTAACTCATCAACTACATCTGTTGGTGATTGAGCTTCTATATCTATAATTTCTAATTTATTTTTTTCGTTTTGTGTTTTTCCAGTAAAAAATGTTCCATTATATAAACTATGATAATAGCCTACATACTCTTCAGAAGTTTTTAATATTTGAAATTCACCTCCTGAGGTATATAAATTTGTTTTTATTCTATTTTTAGGTATATAAACCATTATACTATTGATGTTGCTATTGATTTTAACATATCTAATAATTCTTTTTGTGGGAATACATCTGATTTACCAGTTTTAACGGAGTTGTGTGTATAAACCCCTGCTTCACCACCTAATGCTTTTTTAGATAATGGATCACCACTATTAGGGAATAATTCATCATAATTATATACAAAAGGTATTCCATACTTACTCATCCATCCTGTTACTATATCTTTTACATGAGCAATATTTGCCGCATTATATTTTTGGTAATATTTTTTTCCTTTATAAGCAATAGGATTTCCATTTTTATCAACAGGTTGAGCTACTGTATCAGCTGGTACAGCATTACCATAAGCTGTTATGTATTTATCTCCTTTTTTAGTTAAATATCCATATGATTGCATTTCAATACCTAAACTATATTTATTTAAATGTTTCCATGGTAAACCATATTTTTTAAATGTTGACTTTTTAATGCCTAAATGATTACCCCATGCTTCATCGACATATAATTGTTCTTTATCTCCTAAATTATTTGTTATATAATGAGTTGAAACCCTATCTGTTCTTTTACTCCAACTTCTTATTGTTTTAGAAGGAGATTTAGTTGCTCCTGCAGTATGATGGAGATAAATTTGATTTTTAGGTGAAGGACCATCATAGTAAATTTTAGCCATCGGGAATCCTGAAGTAAGTGATTGATAATCTCCTAATTGTCCCACTGGTACTCTGCTTCCTCCAGTACTTGCTGGTACTTGTTTTACTGTAGTAGATACTAAAGGTTTTGGGGCTTTAATAGCTGCCATTTTGCTACGTGGAGCTGCTTGAGTATCTATTTGGGTTTCCCATGAAGAAGGAGAAACAGTATGGTTTAATGATTTTACTAATAAATCAATATTTCCAGTTCCATATGATGGAGGCATAACTCTATCATCTAATGTAAACTTTTCAAATAATTTTATTCCAGAAATACCATCTAGATCTAAACTTAAATTAAATGGTAAAAAGAAAGGTGATTGTAATTGTTTTTTTTCTACTAAAATACCAGATATCATATTAGTCCAATCATTATTAAGTTCTACTAATGCTCTTATATTTTCTGTTAAAAATTGTCTTAATTGATAGGTTCCTACAAATAAACCAGGATTTTGTGTAGTTGGTTCTGATGGATCTTGTATTTGTTTATTCCATAAATCTTCTATAGTCTTCTCAGGTTCATCATTATCTCCTACAAAAGTTGTATTATTATCTTTTTTAGGAATAACTCTATCTTCTAATCCTAAATTATATTTACTAAATCCAGTAGCATTAGCTGATAGTTTATTTCCACTTATTTGTGATCCAATAGCAATCATTGAAGCAAATTGGGGGCTAATTTCCCCACCCATAACTATATTTCTTACAAAAGATCCTTCTGCATCTGGTTTTACACCAAAAGTATTAATCATTGCTAGTGATTGAGTTGATTCTGTTTTTGTAAATCTTTGTGGTTGATTTTCAATAAAAACAATTTTTCCTTTATCTTCATTTATTTTAACAGAAATTATATTAATACTTCCTAAAGCTCTAGTAAATTCTCTAATTATACTATTTATAAATGATAATAAAGATAAAGACCCATCATCATCTCTAGGAGACGAATTAAAAATTTCTACTAATTTATTAGCATTTAAATAAATATGCATTAATCTTCCTAAATAAGGATTATCATCAATATTAAAAGAAGATTGTTTTAAAGTAGTATTTAAATCAGTATCAGGAAGACTAATAGTAGCTGATATTTCTTCATTAACGTTTGAATAAGGTATAAGGCATGTTAAAGGATCTGCTGAAAATGACCCCGGTAGTCTTACTATATAATTCTCATCATTAGGTAAATCTTTAAAATCAATATCAAAATCAAATAAAGGGGCTCCATTTTTATCATAAAGTAGTAAGTATTTTTGAATTAGAGCTAAAAAACAACCAAATGTTATATATACCTGGGGGCTAATATTTTCCTCACCATCTGTAGTAACACTTTGTACTGCTAACATTCCTTTACTTATAACTAATTCTTCTTTTTTAAATTTTGTTTTTTGAGTACCATCTGCTTCTACTTCACATTGTGCTATTGGTGCTTCTGGTATTTTTACATTAAAAAATTGATCCTTTTCAGATACTTTATTAGTTTGTTCATAAAGACCATATAAAACTTTATTAAATGTTGTTTTATTTTTATTAGCTACAATAGGTGGTATGTTTGTTTCCTCCGGAGCTTCTGATGTTTGATTTGATTCCTGATCATTATCACTTTTAGATGGTAGTTTTATATTTACTTTAAGAGATTCCATCATATCTCCCATTCCTGTTAAAATAGTTGTGCAATCATAACTTCCATCTGGGTTAAATGACCAATTAAAGTTAGTTATTTTTCCAAATACAGCTTCGTAATTACCAAATCTATCTTTTCTTTCTGTTTGTATAAGATCATGAACATCAAAATGAGTGGGTTTATCACTGTTTTTAGATGTAGGATTTAAAATAAATGATAAAGGTCCTGTAATAAAATTTTCAAATTTTTGTAGTTGCCCATCATTATCTAAATACATAGTATGACCAAACTCTAAAAGAAGATTATAACCTGGTCTCATATACAATACATCTAATAATGCTAATTGATTTCTAGACCAACATTTCATATTAATAGTAGCTTTAGATAAAGCACCATTATTATAATACTGAACAGAAGCATTAAGTATACCTGGCATAGGCACATATCCTCTTTCTTCAGTTCCACCCCAACCATAAGCCCCATTATAAAGAGAGTTTTCAGTGTTTAATCCAACATTAAATGATGCTGTGTTATTTGAATCTATTTTTGTAGTACCCCCAAATAACATAAGATTTCTAGCAACCTGGTCATTTGTTAATAAACTTTGATTTAAACCATAAGATTTTAACTTATTGTAAACACCTTCTCCTTTAAAATTACCATCTTTTATTTCTGTTATATTAACAGTACTAGCTAATCTAAGCCAAGGAGTTTTTGAGTGCTGATATATTAAATTTGTGTTTGTTAAATTAGAACTATTTCCTAAAGAGGTTTGTCTAACTTTTATCTGTTCAGTTACCCACGGTGAAAATGGTTGTCCTAGTATATTCATGTTTATAACTCATTTAATCTATTGTAACTATCTATAATTGTGCTTATGTTTATAGGTATTCTTAGTTGGGTCCCAACAGGTGGTGTAAGAGATCCTAAGCTAACCACATTAGGGTTTGCTATAGCAATAATCCAATATAAACTAACATCACTATAAAATTGATTTGCTAATAAATCTAATCTATCACCAAATTCAGTCTGAACATAAATATCATTTTCTGAGGGTTCAACCTCAGGATAAAATACTGTTCTATAGTACTCCGTTCCTAATGTCCCTACAAATTCATTTGTATTTCTTCTTTTTTCTATTTTATTATATCTATTCACCTTATTCGCCTAATATATCATTTGTATTATTATTATCACCATCTCCATCAGCTAATAATTCTGGGTATAAATCTGAATAATTTCCACTACTATTAAAAGCATTTGACAGTGCTATATATCTTTCTTTTGGATTATTAGCATCATTTGGTTTTTGTGGTAAGAAGTTATGAATTGGTGTAAATTGGAAACTACTTATTTTAATCATATGTGGTAATTCTTTTACACTACCATCACCCCCACCTTCAGCATTTATAGCTATTTCCCAAGGTGTTTCTTGTGGAATATCATAAGTTAAAGAAGTAATAAATCCTGGTTGCTCATATAAATAGCCTCCTAATGTTAATCTAACTAAATTACCTCTCATAAACCCTGCACTATTGTAGTCCGGAGCTAAGGTAGAAGCTAAATAATTTAATTTTTTATACATTGGAATTAATTCTGCTTTAGATTGAGCCATACAAGTGAATGCCATATTAATTGACCTACCAAAACCTGAGTAGTTAAATAAATTTTCTCCTCTTCCAGCATATTTTACAGGATCCCATGTTGCATTATAGCTATCACTAAAAGAATCTATAAATGCTCTAAAATGCATGTAAACAGCTGATCCATCAGTACTATCATTATTTATAGCAGCTATTCTAAATTTACAAAAATCATTAACGGCTAATGCAGTATTAGGACCTGTACTATCATACATTGGTTGAGCATTAATTTTATCTAATGCTTCCATTTCTAATGCATCTAAACCATAATTGTAAACATTTTTAAATCCATTAGCTGTGTTACTTTTTCCTGGGTTTCCTCTATTTACTCTTCTATTTGCTCCTTTTGTAGTGTAATTTGGTGCTAATGAAATAATACTTGAAACATCCCCCTCAAATTCATCGGGATTACTTTCTATTATAGTTTTTCTAAAATCTTGTATATCGGGAGAATGTTTAGGAGCTCCTTGTTCTTGAGCTTCAAGTTGAGCTTGAGTAAATGTTAATGTATTATTTGCATATGCTTTACCTTGAGCATCTTTACCTATAGTAACTAAATTTTCTTCATATACATTATTATCAAAATTATATATTCCCCCATCTGAGTCGATATTTAATTCTTCATATAAAGCATCTTGTGATTCAGGAAATGAGGAAATAAATTGTACTGAAGCTCCTGTAGAAAATATATTTTTCTTTGTTGATAATGATGATACTACTCCTCTTGTTCTTTGAAATACATTATAATTATTAGGACTTACATTTGGGTCATCTGTAAAAAATCCTAATGTTACTAAATCTGCATTTCTAATTGTAGATTGTTTATTATTTACATTCTGTAAAACTGGGTTAGTAGAACTTTCTTCAATTTCAATTTTATCATTTCCTGTAAAAATTGATTTTGCATTAATAGATGCCCCTAATAACGATCTCCAAATAACTCCTTCTTGTTTATATTTATCTTTATTTATTACAGTACCAAAGAAGAAATTTGGATCTTTAGCATATAATGCATTATTAACACCTGTTCTTTGAACCCCTCCTAAATTTCCACTTGCAAATTTTATATTTGTTTTTCCAATTCCTAAAATTGAACCAGGACCACCATTATAAACTATTACATCTTGATCTATATTTTCTGGTTTTAAATTTTGCTTTTTTTCAAGTATTTCTACTAATCTATTTGAAAATTCAGTTTGGTCATTTGGCACTATTACATCTCTATCTTCATATATAATTGAGGGTTCAGTAATAGGTTGTTCTGATCCTAATATTAAGTTAGTTTGTTGTTGTGCCTCATATAAAGGGTTTGGTTTGGCAAATGTTCGTGTTACTGTTTCGGTTGCAAACGTGGCATCAGAATTTTTTTCCTTTATGGTTTGCATGTAGGTTCTTAAACCCGCACCTGGAAATAAACCTCCATCAGTAACACCTCGCATTGGCGAGGTTGGGTCTAATCCCATTAAATTTAAATGTGTTCCTGTAAATCCTACTCCTGCTTGAGCTAATGTATTTAATGGTGTGTAAATTCCTTCATTTACAGCTCCACCACCTTCACCTGTTATAAAATTTGGTTCTTTATTTCTACCATAACCAGTCCCATAAGATGCTTCTGTTTTTACAGCTGTTCTTGATAATATATTTTGTGCTGCAGTAAATAAAAGACCATTTGGTGATCTTAAATCCGTAAACATTTTAAATAGTCTACTTACATCTCTTACAGCATCTGCTGGTGCTTGAAAACCATTTCTAATTAAAAAATCAATGCCTGTTTTTGCCGGAAGATTATCTACTCCTGCTTCTCCATTATCAATCATAGTAGGATTTGGGTCATTTACATTGACCCCAGGAATGTCACGTCTAATATAAGGTTGGTTACTGCCTTCGCCGATTCCAGCCCCATATCTGTCCGCACCAAACTTAAGTTTATTAAGTACAGTCTTTTGGGTTATTAAAGGCATTTATTTTTAATTAAAATGTTCTCCCTTCTGGAGCGTTATTTTTATATCTATTTGTTGGACTTTGATACATTTCAGTTCTTTCCCCTAATGCTGATGGAGATGGTGTTGAATATCCTATTGCACCGAATGCTCCATTTTTATAAGGAGTTGGTGATGAACCAGGATCCCCAATATTAGAGTATTCATTATGTAATAAGGAATTTCCTTGTACATTAATAGCAGGATCCGTAGTTGGATTTGGGTTTGGTGAAACCGGTACTGCTAAGTTTGAACCATTTGCGTCAAATTTGTCTTTTAATGAATTTGCCATAATTTAAAGTTTTATTTGGTTTTATTATAAATATTAACCCATTTGGGAGGATTGCAATGCTAATGAATAACCTACTTTATTTCCATCTAAATAAACATCCCCACCTTGTTTAACAGCGTCTATTAATTCATCAAACTTAGCGTAAAATTCATTTAATGGTATTACTGCTTCAGGACCGGCCTCTCCTACTATTGCATTTGTAGCCGTACTTACCATACCCCCATTAGCTAATTCAACTGGTTCAGATCCTTTATCACCATAAAATAAGTCAAAAATTCCTTTACCTAATACAGGTCCTCCTACATAATCAGAAATTGCATTACCTAACATTCTACCTAAATAATCACCACCCATATAGGCAGCACCTGCAAGTAACCAACCAGGTATTCCAACAGCTTGAAGTGATGAAACTGCCGTTGCAGCCAAAGAACCCATTGTTAATCCTAATCCCCCTGATATTACTGATGCACCTATTTGTGAATACATTTCTTCTGGAGACATATCCGTTGCTTGTGCTATTTCGTTTACATCCATTCCAGTAAATAGCAGTTCTAAAATACCACCAACAAATGGGATTTTAGTTAAAATTCCTTTTAGGGGTTTTTTTATACTTCCTAATATTTTAGGAAATATTCCTTTTATATTTTTACTAAACCATCCTTTAATTCCACCAAACATATTACTAAAGAAACCTCCTCCTCCTTTAGCTGCACCTTTTGCTGCACTTTTAGTTCCACCTCCTACTAAAGCATCTGCTCCTGACTCTGCTGCTAATAAACCTAAATCCATTCCTGTCATTCCCATTGCCGTTGTCATTGATCTACCTGATTCATGATCTTCATCTTGGCCTAATAAATAATTCATTCCAAGCATACTACCTAAACCTACAGCTAAACCACCTAAACCTCTTCCTCTCATTCTACGTCTTCCACCACCACCACTTCGACCTCCACTAGGAGCTTTAGTAAATCTTCCTGTTTTTGGGTCTCTAAATCTTCCTGATTTTTTATCAAATTTTGGTCCTCCTTTTCCACTTCCAGCTCCTCCTCCCATATAACCTCCACCACCAGCTCCTCCACCACCAAATCCAGGATTCATAACAAATACTTTTTGGACACCACTAAAAATAGACATAATACCAGATACTAAACCAGATGCAGCTTTTATTGCCATAAATCCTGCACCTAATGCTAAAAGTGTTTTACCTACTCCTGTGTTGAAAAATTTTATAGTTTGTGTTATTATAGGTGTTATTTGTTTCACCATGCTTATTATTAAGGGACCTAATTCGTTTGCTAATGGTTCCAATGCAGCTTTAATTTGTTTAGATGCATTTAAAAAAGTTCTTTCAAATTCAACTGCTTTTTTTCCATCTTCAGCTAATTGTTCTCCTTCAGCTATTTTATCTTTAAGTTGTTCCCCAGATAAATTTTTTAATTCTTTTTGCCTTTGTATTTGTGTAGCTAATTCTTCAGAAGATATTCCTAATGTAGCTGCAAATGCTTTTTGAGCTGGAACATTACCTTCTAATTGGCCCATGTTTTCTCTAATAAGCCTTTCTTGTTCTCTAGCTGCTAATTCAGTGTCTCCTGTTATAGCTGCCATTCTTAATTTATCTAAATTTAAATCTTTTTGTAGAAACATTTCTGCTTCAATTTCTTTAGCAATTGAACTCTCAAAATCTAAATGTGATTCTGCAGCTGCTGCTATTTCATTCATTGAAGTCCCCAACCTAGCTGCTACATGAGCTGCTCTTACTAATCCCTCAGCTCCTCCTTTAATATTAAATCTTACTGATCCACTTGCTCCTCTTAATTGATCAAATATTTGTCTTTGTGTTAAAAAAGTATCAGAAGATTCATTTGCAGCATTTAAAGTACCTACAACTGATTGTTCCATTTCCATTAAAGGAACTCCAGCCTCATATGATAATTTAGCTAACGATCTTATTTGATCTGCACTATAACCAGCATACAATGTTAAATCTTGAAACGCCATAGCGTTTTCTTTATTAAATTTTAAATTTAACCCTGCTTCTTCATTTAATTGTTTTTGAGCATCTAATAATTCTTCTGTGAAGTAGAATATATCCCCAGAAGCATCACCAGCTGCGTGTATTTCTGCTTTTAATGTTTTTGCATTTGCTCCAGCTACACCAAAAGCTTGACCTACATCTTTTGTAACTTGTAAAACGTGTTGAAATATGGAAAATAATTCTTTTACTGCTTTTACTATAAGTCCTATTATAACTAAAGGATCTGATAGTTGTTCCATTATAATACTCCCTAATCCTGATAACCCAGTTCCCAATATTTTAAATTGGTCAGCCATTGTTGCTGCATTCCTTCCATTATCGGTAAGAATGATAGCTTGTTCTTCCATTTTTTTATTTACACTCTCAAGTTCTTCACCAATATCCCCAAAACCAATTTTTTCCGCTAATCCACCTAGTCCTTTTACTAATTTTCCAGATAATCCAGTTGCTTTTGTAATATTTTTTTGACGTCTAAGAGTTTCATCTAATGCCTTATTAAAATCAGCTTGATATCCTACTTTTTCTTCAAGGTTTTTTAAACTATCCTCAGCGAATGCTAATAATTCTTGTGCATCACTAAGCTCTTTATCTGATAGATCACCTGAGGCTATTTGATTTTTGAGTGCATCTCTTTCAATTTGGAGTCTTCTAAATTCTAAATTTACTTTAACTTTTAAATTTTTGGTATCTTTAGCACTAGATGCTGTTAAGTCATACTGTATATCACTTAATTCCTCTGCAAAATTTCTGATTTTTTTAAAACCAGATGCCATTTTCTTTAATGGGTTATCAATTTGTCCTAATTCTTTACCAATATCGGCAAAAATAGACTTTAACCCCTCTAGCCCTGATTCAGTTTCAAGAATATCAGCCCTAATACCCTTTATTTGGGTTTCTATTTCTTTAGTAGCAGCTGCTATTGAACCATAAGATTTAGCTACGTCTCTAGCTTCTTGACCTTTAAACGGAGAATTTCGCTTTAGAGATTTATATTTTTTCTCTAATTCAGCTAATAATTCATTTAATTTTTTTATATCGTCAGCCCTAGCCATTGAAAAATGTTTTATTATAAATATTAAAAAATATTACTTTTTAGCCTGGGTTATAAAATCTGGGAGTTTAACTTTGGGTTGTGATGGTGTTTTAATCCTATCAGTATATTTTGCCTGTTGTGCATTTGCAGGATCATTTCTTTGAGCTTGTTTTAATATTTCTTTAGCTCTATTCATATCATTAGTTGAAGTACCTTTTGAATTTTTATTCTGTTCTTCATAATGATCAGCAATTTTTTTATAAGTAAAATTCCTTAACCATATTGGCATTTCATATACAGTATGCCAATCATAACCCCCTTTACCAAAAAAAACTATTTCATGGATTTGAGTAAATAAACTTTGTCTATATTGAGCTGCCTGCTCAGGCGTTAGGGAAAAAAAAATTTGCACCTATTGGAATGTCAATTTCTTCTATATCGCCATTTGCTTTTTCACGCTCAAAGGAAAAATCGACATCAGGTTGTATTTTTACAATATAGTCTCTAAGTGCTTTTGCATCTCTTGCTAAAAAGTAATTATCAACAAATTCTCTTATTTCTTTTTTATCAGGATTTCCATCTATAGATAATATCATATGTTTCATTCTAGTAGACATTTCTGGATTTACTGCTTTGTTTAATTTTTTTAATCCTCTTAATTCTGCATCAACTTGCTTTTCAATTTTATCCGTCATTAATTGAAATTCTATTAAGTTTTCACCATGAGGTGTTTGGAATGTAAATTTATTTTCACCAGGTGTATATAGTGATTTATCAAATTTTTTATTTTCTAACGATGCTAAATCAACTTCATAATCTTCACCTGCATATGTAAATTTATATACAGAACCATATCCAAGTACCCTTGATGCTACTAATAATGCATTTTTATCACCAACAATTAAATCATTTACATCAACTCCTGGGGATACTACTAATGCTTCTAGTAATTTATCTATAATTATTCCTTTTTGAATGTATGCCTGATTAGTAATAATATCTTCTTCCTTAGCTGTCATATATTTCATTTCAACTTTTCCAGAAGATAAAGGATTGTCTTTTGCATAAACTATTCCACCTGATGGAAGGTCTACAAATTCTGTAGGGAATTTAAATTTAGGTTTTTCAGCAGGGGGAGTTTGTTGCGAGACTTTTTGATTGTTTGCTTCTTGACTCATATAAATTTTATTTTATTATAACTTGATTGTCATTGATACATATATAACATAAAAAAAAGCTTGACCGAAGCCAAGCTATTCTTTAAAATATTTATAGAAATTTTAGAAATTCAATACACAATAATCCATTCCTATTGTTAAATCGATGTTTTGAGCCGTTCCATCGTCATCCCAATTGAAATCTCCAAATGATGCATCTTTAATAAATGCTCCTTTAAAAATCCATTCAGAAACTACATCTCCTACTGGACCTAATACGTCAACGGTTAAATCTTTTTTATAAAAATCAGAGTAACCATCTCTACCTGTTACTGATTCGTGGTGTAATCTTGTCCACTCCATTACAGCTTGAGCGCCTGATGGTGTGATTGGATCGAATAACTGCATTGTTATGTCGTTCCATCTTAATTTTCCTTTTACTTTTCTGTAAGTATTAATATGGTTTAACACGATTTCGTCTTGTGCAAACCCTATACCACTAATTCCTTTAATTATGTAAGATGGAATACCATCAACATACATAATAAATCTATTAGCTACTTTTGGCTCAAAAGCTGTGAAAAATATTTCGTTTGGGTTTAATACTGCCATTTTATTTCTATTTTTATTTTATTATAAATATCTAATTTTTAAATTTTTATGATGGGAATACTGCTCCAGTTGGTAAGATGTTGAAATCTAAGTAAATAAATTCAGCTGTCTTAGTTGGTTGGATGTATATAGCTCCTACTAATTGGTTTCTATCAATTACATCAGGCCCATTATTAGATGCGTCCATAACAACTTTAAACGCGTATAAACCTTGTCTTTGTTGTACTGACTCTAAATATGGGTTTACTTGAGCTAAGAAGTTATTTCTTGTAGCTGCTGTATTTTGTTCAAATACTAAATTATCAGCTATTTGTGAAATGTACGACTTAAGTTCAATTAATAATCTTCTAACATTTACTCTATCTAAAGCACTTGCTGAACTTTGTAAAGTTTTCTGACCAAACACCACAACTCCTCTTCCTGGGAATGTTGCTATTGGATTTACTTTTCCTGTGTAAAGGTCATCTCTGTTAGTTTGTGTTAATTTTCTTTCTGCTTGAACAACGTTACTTAATCCACCTCTATTAATTCCGGCAGGTGCGAACCAAGCTTCTGATGTCTTATCGTTAAACGCATATACACCAGGTATTAACGTTGAAGCAGGTGTCCATACTAACTGTCCTGAATCTGGGTCTACTAATTGTAACCAAGGCCAGTAAGCTGAAACATATGAATTATCTACACTTGCTGCTGTTCCAGTTGTAGCTGAAACTGTTGAGCCATAGTTTTCTAAATCCATTACTACAATTGCATCTCCTCTAGTTTGTACATTTGATAATAATACATTTAATGGAGTTTTATGAAGCGCATTAGCATAAACTAATCCAGGTGCTGTTATTATGTTAAATCTATAATCATCTTTATTTGCTAGTAAATTAAATGCATCTGTATAATCACTTATAGAATCTGAATCAAATCCTTGTGAGTCAGAATTATTAATTTTCTGATAGTAGTTTTGGTTTGCTGCTGTTATAGTTCCTACAGCATCTCCAAATGATCCACTTTGTGCAGCTGGAATTGATCCCGTAAATTCTGCTTTTGCAATTCCATTATTATCGAAATAATCTGGAGTTTTTAAAGATACATCTTTTACTCTTACATATTTTGAAGCATTTCTAAATGATCCTGTTGTTTGAACATATAAATCTGTTCCTGATCCTCTTATAGTATCAGTCATATCTCCTACAATTCGAGATATATAATTTGATTGTTTTGGATCTAATGAAACATTAGGGAATATTTCTAGAATAGATTTAGATTTTGTATTATCATCACCTCTTCTAATAATTAAACTAAATGTTCCTGATCCTGTATTTGGGGCTTGAATTTCCCATCTAATATTATCTTTTGATCCACTAGCTAAAGCACCATTAGTATCTAATGAACTACTACTATTTAATATTGTTCCTTCACCTATTGTTTCTAATGTAAATACTGGGGCGTTTTCAATGTCAGCTCCTACTAAAGCAATTTTAGTATCAGTAAACGAACCTGATAAACTAGCTCCAGGTATTGTTACTGTTTCACCAACTGCATATCCTACTCCTGGGCTTGATACTACTGCTGATTGTATTACAACTTGTAAATCTGAAGTTGCAATTGATCCTGTTAAATCTCCTGCTACAGTACCTAATGATGTAGCTGCTATTAAGGATTGAGAGGTAAATCCAATTGTATCACCATTAATAAATCCTGAACCTGTTGCTACTACTGTAATTGTATCAATTGTACCAGCTGTTGAACCTATAGTAAATGTAGCTCCTGTTCCTGCTCCACTTGTTGCATCTGGAGTTAAAGCAGCTGTAGTTACATCAGCTGTAGTTGTAGGGGCAGATCCTGCAAGGGCTATTGTATCACTTACTACTAATTTTCCATCTGAAACAGAAGCACTAACTGTAAATGTTGCTCCTGTACCACTAGCGTCTGCCGTAGAGCCTATACTTGTATATGTGTTAGCTGTACCACCTTGACCAATTGTTTCAGGTGCCACACTACTAAGTGACATAGTTCTTCCTCCTTCTAATGATCCGGGACTTGTTCCTTCAATCTCTAAAGCTTCAATTAATGATGAAGTTGCAGGACTAAATGATCCTGAATTTACTCTAGTTACCAATAATGAAGTTCCTCCATTTTGGAAATAATTATATGCTGATATAGAAGTAAAGTAAGTAAATTGATCAGATCCACTCGTAAAAGTACTACCAAAGCATGCTAAATATTCAGAATAACTAGTAACTAGTTTTGGAATAGCTGTTTTACCCAATACCGTAGGACCAACAATAGCTGCGCCAGCTTGTACTGGTTGGGAAGTAATTTGAGATTGATCATTTTCTCTTGCTAATACCCCTGGGGAAATTAATGTTTCTGCCATTTTATGTTATTTTTATGATAAATATACTAAATTTCTTCAAAAGTTTATTTACTTGGTAAAAATTCACCTGATTCTAAAGAAATAGTTCCTTTGCCATATTTTTCTTCTAATGATTTAGCTAAGGTTGCCTCTTTTTGCTGTAAATTTTGTAAATTCAACTTTAATTGTTCTTTTTTAATTTTAATGTTCAAACTTTGCATTTCTACAACGCCTGCAACTTCTGTTAATTGCGTAAAAGTTTCTTTTAATTCTTTTAATTCTGCAATTTCTTCTTGGGTTAAAACTTTTTTTTCCATTATTTTTTTAAATTTTATTACAGTTATACATATAAAGATTTTTATTGAAAAATCAATTATTAGGCACCTGTTGTGTTAAAGAATTGACGTAGTGTAACCCACCCTGACCAGAAAATATTTCCTGCTGAATCATCAGTTCCTTTTACTTGAATTTCAGTACCCGTTTGGGTTATTGTTATAGCAGCCTGGTTAAACGTACTGGTTGGTTGATCTATTAAAGTAGTGGTTGCACCATGTTGAGTTGTTCCACCCCCGGAGCTAATTCCAAATGATGCTACTACTTTAGTAAAGCCTCCTTGTTGGTTATTAGAAACTACACCAAATCCTGCATCTACTTCTAAACTAATAGTACTACCATTATACTTATTTGTAGTTCCAGTATTTAATTCCCATAAGATTTTATCTCCATCTGTAGTACCAACTTGAGAAGAACTTATATTAAAATATTGAATTTTAGGAGCACCATTATTGCTCATAAAATCACCAACTTCCATGTAACTTCCAGTTGAAAAATTAGCTGGTGAAGGAGCAAGACCTACTGCATAATTTCTATTTCCGGTATCTATTATTACTTTATTTTGATTAGTTCTATCATCAACTTTAAATGTTATGTCAGTAGATGATGAAACAGAAATACCAGCACTTTCATTTCCACCTCCTACAATATTCATTGTAGAAAGACTATCTGTATCATAATTACCAACGTAAACAGCATTAGATTTATGAAATTCTAAGGCATCATGTTTAAGTGATGCTGATGGATTATTTGATGCTATATTTCCTACAGGAGGTCCTACTATTAATTGAGGTGTTCCACTTCCTGATACTCTAAATTCATTTTTATTGATAGTTCTAGTAGCAGCATATAAATATAATTCACCATCACTATTAAGATGTGTTTCACTATCTGATGATATAAGTTTTAAGAAACTTCCATCAGCATAATTTCCAAAATATGAAGTACCTGCACCTGATCCACTTACAAGTGATATTCCTCCATTATCAACTAAAGCAGAGGTCAATTTACCAAATTTAAAAATATGTGCAGATGCTGTTTGTATAGTAGAGATATTATTTGAGAAGTTTGCTTGCCCACTTGCTGAGTAGAAAGTATCTACATTTTCAAATTTTACATATGATCCTGTTTCTGCTGTTATAACATTAATTGCATGAGAAGCAGTACCATGTATATTAGCAAGAGGACCAGCAGCACTAGCTGAAATTGTTTGTCCTATTACTTTACTACCACTAACCATTCCAGATGCTTGAAGTGATCCTGCATCTAATGGTGTTAATATTGTAGCAGTTCCAGATCCTAAACCAATACCTACTTTAGTATCTGATAAGAAAAGAGTATAACTAGCTACGTCTTTAGCAGACACAATAGGGATTTTAGGGGTACCTGTTGCATCTTGTACTACTTGAAAATCATCATCTATTGTACCAGCACCATAAGCTCCAACGTCATACATGACATCACCATTTGAAAATCTTATTCTAGCATTATCAGTACCAGCACTTCCTTCAAGTAAAACAATAGGATCACCTCCTGCATCTGTATCTTTAATGTGTAACATTGTAGGAGCAGTTGGTGCTGCAACTCCTAATCCTAATGTAGTAAACTGTCCTGTAAATTCATTTACAAATGAACCCGACATATTTAAAGATCCAGATAATGTATAAGATCCTGTTTGAGTAATTCTATAATCTTTTTGAGCTGTAAAAGCATCTACTGATTGACTAACCTGAAAGGCTTCTACTGGTTGGCCATTTAAAATTCCTGTTGAAATAAATGTATTTGAAGGCATCTTTTAATTTTATTATAAATATCAAAAAAAAATATTAGGATGTATATTGACTACCACTATTTGTAACTCCTACCATATTATTAATATCTGCTTGTTCAAGTTGTGCTCCCCCATTGCTACTATCTACTGCAAAAATGTAATGATGACCTAATTGAAAACCATTCATTAAACATGAACTACTTTGCCATCCTGAAGTAAAGCCAGGATTATAAATCAATCTATTGCCCTCACCATATGATACATAACCAGTTTGGGGCCTTCCACCTGCTCCAACTTGTGTTCCTCCTGCTGTGTGAGTAAATCCTCTTCCTTGAAATGAATACATAAATACATAATTTGTTGAAGTTGAAACAGTATTAGCATTAGAAGATACTTGAAAAGCGAAAAAAGTCCATGCGCCAGCTGTTATTGTATTAGGAGACCTCATATCAAAACATGTACCTGTACCATTTGTTCCATCAAATCTTTGAACATGACCATAACCACCTTCATCTATGTAAAAAACAAATCCTCCATTTACAAATGCTCTATTTGATGGATGACCACTATTACCATTAGTAGTATAAATAACTGAGTCTTGTTCAGGTAGTGATTCTGGGGCTTTAATCCAAAAACAATGAAATGCTAATTCATTATTTGTAGTGGATTTTGGCATACGAAAAGAAGTGTTATTGTCAATTGATTTACCATTTACATCACTAGTGTCAGTCATTAAATATGATTGTTGGGTAGATTGAAAATACATAGCTCCTGCAAAATCTCCTTGATTTGCTATAACAGATCCAGAATTTTTTAATGCTATGCCCATAGATGCTGAGTCAGGACTAAGCTCAACCTGACTTGTACCATGAACTATTTGTCTAACCCCATAAAAATTATTTCCTTGAACTAAATAATCAATACAATCGAAAGGTTGAGCTCCTTCTGTGCTATTATTTGCAGCATATCCCGTTGGTACATATTTCCACGCACAAACTGGCAAAGTACCATTAGTTGGAGCATAGTTAGATCCTATTCCACTTAAGCTAACATTTGTTAATGTAGGAGATCCACCATATAATACTTCTCCACTTAAATTTCCATTATTACACCTTATTACAAAAGATGAAGTATCTGGGCTTACCCCAGATTGTGATATAGGTGCAATAGCATTACAAAGTTGAGTTAAAGATTGATTTTGACCTGTTAGAGTAACTCCTATTGGTAAATCACCATTTCTTTTATTTTGATCTTTATATAAATTTGTTATTGAAGCGTAAGGCATGTTTTATTTTCTTAACTTGTTTTCTAATTCAGTAACTTTTTCATTTAATTCCTTAACTGCTTCAATTAATACAGCTACTAATTTATCATATTTAACTGCTTTATATCCATTTTCTCTAGTTTCTACTAAATCTGGGAATACAGATTCAACTTCTTGTGCTATAATACCTACGTCTGTTCCCTCATTAGCATGAATTTCTTTATTTTTATTTTCATCAAATTCTAACCATTCAAAAGTAACACCATTTAACATACTTACTTTATCTAAAGCATTTGGTATATTTAATATATTTGTTTTTAATCTTCTGTCTGATGAATAGTATGCAATAACGTCATTAGTTGCTCTAATTAAACCAGTTGTTGTAGTTGCAGTTGTGGCTCCAACTATTAAACCACTATTTGATATTTCTACTGAGTTTTCTGAAACTGTTAATAAACCTTGACCTCCGAATCCTTTTATTAAAGTGTCATAATCTTCATCTTCAGTGTTAAATACCATAGTACTACCAGTATCCTCTATAGTATATAAACCTCCAATTAATAACTTGTTAGTTGAATTATTCCATTGTAAATTATTATTAGAATTAATTACAGTAGCACTTTGATATGTAAGTATATCTTTCGCACCAGCTGCTGGTGTTTGATCAAATGTTATACTTGAACCACCACCTGGAATAGCAATTCCTATTGTAGGATTAGTTCCACCTGGGGTAGTAACTGTAACACCGGCACCAGTAAAATTAAGTTTTCCAATTGGTCCTGATTGAATTGTAACACCATCATCTTGAACATCAAAGTCATTACCTGATGATCCTGATGATCCTGAAGAACCTGAAGTACCTGAAGAACCTGATGTACCTGGATTTCCGTCTGAACCTGATGATCCTGAAGTACCTGATGATCCTGAAGTACCTGGATTTCCATCTGAACCTGATGAACCTGAAGTACCTGAAGAA
>MDTB01082589.1_pt1 | contig 21307 bp, 19 predicted proteins | sample 811161 | NCBI WGS metagenome assembly MDTB01 (sample SAMN05326650, study PRJNA326480) | marine metagenome | isolation source: seawater | place: Mediterranean Sea | collected 2009
ATGGTATCCTCACTCAGGATTGAGACTGAACTTCCTACTGTACTATAGGATTGTGGACTTTTATTTGGTGCTATTACAACAATAGGTATATCAATGGCTCTCGCATTAAAATTTAAACATACTAAAGTTAAAACTAATATTAACTTAATAAACATCTTTCACCTCTTTTTTTGACCTCAAAAAATTTTGAGGTTTATTTTTTTAGTGCCGATGCTTATTTTCAAAGTAGAATTAGACTTTTCCTGGCCTTCGTTCAACAACGGACTGATCTGGGTGGCGCTCGGACTCGATTTTAATCTTACCGTTGCAGGAACAGTCAATGATTCTAACATTGTTTCCCACCATGCATTTCAGAACACTTGTATAATTATTGCAAAAAGAAAAATTTGTAAACAAATAATAATGATTAAATTGTCCTAATTATAAGTTTCTGATATAAAAATTTTAACTTAAATAGTTACTGAAATTAATATTTAAAAAATTTATGTGTATAATTGAAAAAACAAGATATGAGGATTACAAAAAAGATTATTTAAAAAATGGTTATGTAATTGTTGAAAATTTTATTACACCAGAAAAATGTGATGAAACAAAGAAAGAATCACTTCAATTTGCAGAATTACCAAATTACCCTGTAGCTTTAAATCTACATAGAAGATCTGATTTTTTTTGGAAAATTATATCTAATAGTAACTTAGTAAATTTTTTAAGATATATACAAGATAGTGATATCGATGCTGTAAATGATCAATTTTTATTTAAATTGCCTAATACAAAGTATGGCAAACAATCCTGGACTTTTCATCAAGATAACTCGTATCCTAGAGCAAAAAAAAATTCATATATTATTGTTCATTTGGCTGTTGATGAAAGCACAAAAGATAATGGTGGATTAATATATTTAAAAGGATCTCATGTTGAGGATATTCTTGAATTTGAAAGTAATAAAAGCTGGAAAGAAGATGCAACTAAATCAGGTATAACTAGGCCTGGTCAAACAATCAAAAATGAAAATGAGATGTTAAAAAAATATGAGGCCATTGATATTGAATTTCCCAAAGGTGCAATCTCTTTGATGCATGGTAATCTAATTCATGGATCGCATGCCAATTTAAGTAAAAATAAAACTAGAAACCAATATTCAATGTGCTTTATGAACAGAGGTGTAGATTTTTTTGTTGGAAAATCATCACCAAGAATAAGAGCAAAGTTGTATTAATTTTTAAGCTAGCGACCCCCAGAAATAGTAACAGTAGTTCCATTTATATACTCTGCATCACTCGAAGATAGCCACAATATAAGTTTTGCAACTTCTTCAGGTTTTCCTAGTCTAGAATTAGGTATAGTTTTAAGTAGTTTTTTATCTTTTCTATTTTCAGATTTCGTATCGATTACTCCTGGAGCAACACAAACAACTCTGATCTTATATTTTGATAGTTCTTTTGATAATCCAATAGATAAATTTTCAATAGCTGATTTAGTTGGAGCATAATGTGTAAAAAATCTACCACCAAATTTAGCTGCAGTAGATGATAAATTAATTATAGATTTCCAATTTTTTCCTCTTTTCATAAATTTTAATGATTTACTGATTATATCGTATACAGCAAACACATTTACCTCATATATTTTTTTAATCTCTTTTAATTTAAGACTAGAAAATTTTTTTCTTTTTACATCAAATGCCGCATTATTTATTAGACAGTCAATATTGATTTTTTTTTGACTTAAAAATTTAAAAATTTTATCCCTATCTTTGTCTTTTGATAAATCTACTTTTATAGCCGTACATTTATCTGGATACTTTTGACAAATTTGATTTGAGAATTTTTTATTCTTATTGTAGGTGAAAATTACTCTATAATTTTTAGACAAAGCATAATTCACAACAGATTTTCCTATTCCTTTACTTCCACCAGTAATTAAAAACGTTTTCATATTTAATAAAATATAATATATACCTAAATTATATTGACTATGAAGCAAGCTAAAATAAAAATAGGAGCAACCCAAATCAATAATGGTTTTTCAGGGCAATTTTATTTACCTTATTCTATAGGTTTGTTGTATGCGTTTGTTCTTCATAATTCAATTAATCCCGAAAGATTTGAATTTAATAGTATTATTTACAAAAGAAAATTGCTCGATGAATGCTTTGAGCAACTTAAAGATAGAGATGTTGTTTTATTTAGTACTTATGTTTGGAATGAAAAAATTTCATTAGCTATTGCAAAGAAGCTAAAAGAATATGATAACAAAAAATTTATAGTTTTTGGAGGACCATCAGTACCAGATAATAAATTTGGAAAAGCTGAAAAATACTTCAAGGAAAATTCATTTATAGATGTTTTGATACATCAAGAAGGTGAGAGGTCTGTACTTCAATTATTAGACGAATATCCAAATAATAATTTAAAAAATACACCCAATATAAGTTACATGGATCAAAACAAAAATTATTACAATAATCCTAATCTTCCAAGATTAAAAGATTTTGATAAAGTTCCTTCCCCGTATCTTGTTGGTATATTTGATGATCTAATAAAAGAGAATCCTAAAGAAAGATGGCTAGCTAGCTGGGAAACTAACAGAGGCTGCCCATTCTCATGCACTTATTGTGACTGGGGGTCTGCAACTAACAGTAAAGTTTCAAGGATGCATTTGGATAGAGTTTTTGCTGAATTAGATTGGTTTTCAAAAAATAAAGTAGAATTCATTTTTTGCTGTGATGCAAATTTTGGTATTTTGCCCAGAGATTATGAAATTGCTTTAAAAGCTGCAGAAAATAAAAAAAAGTATGGTTATCCTCATGTTCTTTCAGTGCAAAATACAAAAAATGCAAGAGAAAGAGCTTATAAAGTTCAAAAATTACTTGCTGACACTGGTTTAAGTAAAGGAGTAACTTTAGCGATGCAAACTGTTGATCCACACACTTTAAAAGCAATTAAAAGAGATAATATTTCTACAAAAGATTATGAAGAACTTCAAAAAAAATTTACAGATGATGGAATAGCAACTTATACAGAGTTTATACTTGCTCTACCAGGAGATACATATGATACTTTTGCTGATGGTGTTTCAAGTGTTATCCAATCAGGTCAGCATAACAGAATTCAATTTAATAATTTATCAATTTTACCTAATGCAGAAATGGCTGATCCAGAAAATATTGAAAAGGATCAAATAAAGACAGTTAGTGGACCAATAGTAAATGTTCATGGATCATTAGACGAAACTCCAGAAGATAACATTACAGAGAGTCAACAGTTAGTAATCTCAACTAGGACTTTGCCATTTGAAGATTGGAAAAAAATGAGAGTCTATGCGTCCATTTCAGAGTTTTTATATTTCAATAAAATAGTTCAAATTCCACTTTTGGCTATAAATAATCTTGAAAATATCAAATTTAGGGAGTTATTTGAGCATTTCTATAATTGTAGCAATGATTTCGTCATTATGAGGAATATTATTCAAAATTTTCATCAACATGCAGAACAAATATCTAAAGGAAAAAGTGAATTCCTTTATAAAGAGGGATTATTAGATATTTATTGGCCACCAGGAGAGTTTGAATATATTAAATTAGTTTCTGAAGAAAAACTAAATAAATTTTATGATGAGTTTCAAAATTGTTTTGAAGTTTTTTGTAAAAGCAACAAATCGAAAAAAATATTCTTAGAAAGTGTTGAGCTGAACAAAAAAATGATGAGGTTGCCATGGACTCAGAAAGATGAAATACTTGAAATGGATTATGAGATAATAGATAGTTATAGAGATATCTTAAAACTTAATAAACCTTTATTTTTAAAGAATAAAAACACCATTAAAATAATTAGAAATGATATGAAATTTGAAAATATTCAAGATTGGATGAGAGAAGTTATTTGGTATGGGCATAGAAGTGGTAAATATTTGTGTAATGTTGATAAAATTGAAAGTAAAAAAAATAAAGAAATCGAAAAAAATATTGATAAATCATTAGATGAAAAATATATAGGAAGGAATTTCGGTCCTTATATGGTTTAGTTTGATTTGATAGTAATTTTTGGTTTAATTAATTTAATTTTTGAATAAGTTTTATAGACATTTCTTATATATCTTAACTCCTCTGCACTAAGTTTTAAAAAGTTTTTGGAATTTATAGCTGTTTTTACATGACTTATTTTTTTTGCTCCAAATATAACCGAGTCAGTCTTAAAAGAATTGCAAAACCTATAACAGGTATTTTCTATCGGCCTTTTTGAAAATAATTTAATTTTATTTATAAATTTTATCCATAAATTAATTTGATTGATATCCCAATAATATCTATGATCGTTTTTATTGAATTTAATTTTTTTATTATTTAAAAATTCTTCAGAAAATATTCCAAAATTTAAAACTGTTCTAGCAAAGATTTTAACTTTATCTATTTTTAATATTCTTTTTAAATTTTTATTAAATATTCTTTGATCTAACACATTAAAATTACACTGAATTGTATCAAACTTGTATAGTTTTCTTAGGTACAAATAATCCAAAGGCTGCTGAACACTTACACCAATAAATCTAATTTTTTTTTGGCTTTTTAAATTATCAAGAACATCAATAGCATGTTTTAAATTTTGATCTTTCAATGAAGGATTATACAATTGGACTATATCTAAATAATCACTTTTAAGATTTTTAAGTGAATTAAAAACTTGTTTCTGAATTGTATTTTTTGAGAAATTCAATTTTTTTTGAAATGATACGCAACCAACTTTTGTAGCAAAAAAAACTTTATCTCTTCTTTTATTAAAAACTTTTCCAAGTTTTTGCTCTGAGTCTCCATAAACATTAGCTGTATCAAAAAAATTTACACCATTATCATATGAATACTCTAGAATTTTATTAACATCATAGTTATTTATATTACCATATGAAATATTATTTTTTCTATTACCACCTAATGACCATGTTCCAAGACAGTATCTCGAAACATTATGTTTACCAAGTTTGAAATATTTCATATAAAATTTGTGTGCAATCAATTAAAAAAAAAAAATTAGTATTTAAAAACCAAGTTTACAAAGTCTACTCAAATTATATTAAAAGTAAACATTATGTTGTGAAAGACTATTTATCCTTAGAGGTAGATGGAAAAAAATTTGGTGGAGTTTGTTGTATTATAATTTTTAAAAAAAAAATTGGATTGATGAAAGTCTATAGCCCAATATTAAAAAAAAGATTATTTTCTTTAGTTCAAGGATTTTGTGAAAAAAATGAAGATCCATTAAATTCAATTAAACGTGAAATATTAGAGGAAACAGGGATAAATGTAGATAAAAAAAATATTAATTATCTAAATAAAATTTTCCCGATGCATAGTTTGGTTAAATCACAATTAGCTATTTATAATGCAAATTTAAAATATTATAACCCTGCAGACTTCAAAAAAAGAGTGCAAGAAATTGGAACTGGAAAAATTAATTTCTATGACTTTCAAGAAATTAAAAAAATGTTAAAAAAACCTTATGATTTTGATATAATATCTTACACTGCCATAGTTTACTATTTCATAATCAACAAATTTTTTTAATTCTTAATGATTGAAATTATTTTTTTTTCAATTTTATCAGACGTAGGTGGTAAGTTATCTACTTTTTTATGAAAACCTGCACTTTTGTTTTTTAAACCCATTGTAAATATTCTTTTATTTGTAATGTGGCTTATTTTATTTGCTAAATTATTTGCAATTCCATCAACATAATCATCATCAAGTATTATTCCCCCATATTTTGAATTAGTAATACAATTCATTGCTGTTTTAGAGATTTTCAATGGTTTGATCCACAAAACATGAATAATACCAATTTTGAAACCTTTTTTTTCAAGATTTTTTTTAGCTTTAATTGCTTCAAATCTGGTTATTGATATTGCAATAATAACGAGGTCTTTATTTCCTTTAATATCATTTTTTAATTCAATTTTATTTCCAAAACTACCCCTGTGCTCAGATACATAATAAACCTCTTTTTCTCTCATAAAATTCTTATATACTTTTTTATACTCTAACGGTGTCATTGGAGAAGCAATCTTAACTCCAGGCATTCTAAAATATAATGAATGATGTGAAGATCCTGCAACAGGACCTATTCCTCCTTCCATGCCAATACCTCTAACAAATACTGGACAGGGAGTATTCCAAAATTCTTTACTTTTTGCGGCATAATTTACAATCATTGGAGCATTATACCAATTGAAACCTTGATACCTTATTACATAGATTGGTCTTTCATTCATCAATGCCGAACCTGTAACAATACCACCCCCAGCAACATCCGCCATTGACAATTCGATCATACCATCTTTTTCATACAATTCTGGCAAAGTACCTCCAACCCATCCAACCGCTGTTAAACACTGACCAAATACTTTACCTTTTTTCTTTTTAAGGTGGTTTCTTATAATTTCTTTTATAGTTTCTCTAACTGTTTTTCCCATTTTGTTTTAATTTTATTTTCTAATTTTTTATCTAATTCTTCAGCAACATTTCCAAGTATTTTTTTTTCACTTTCATACCGGTCAAATACTTCATCACTATCTTTTCCTGCCCCAGAGTGCCAAAATAATCTATTTGTATTTATATTAAGCAGCATTGGTTCTTTAAAAAAGTATTTTTGAAAATTAATAATTTCTTCAGGATTGTCTTTCAAATCATAACCTCTCATTTTAAATGACCTAGCAACATCGTGCATATCCCAATTTCTTCTAATTTTTTTTTTTGTTAAGATAGACAGATTATTATCTTCAACAATAAATAATACTGGTAATTTTTTTGTTGAGGCCCATCCTAAAGCACCCAAAACATAATCTTCTTCAGCAGATGCATCTCCCATAAAAATTATTGTTGGTTTTTTTGAGGTAAAACTAGCACCTATACCTATTGGTACTTGAGTGCCCATATGTCCATCATGTCCATACATATTTATCTCTTTTGAGAACAGAGATGCAGATCCACCCATACCTCTGGTAGTACTAAATTTAATATTTCCAAGCAACTCAATAATAAGTTGATTTATATCTCCTCCAAATGATAAGTAAGTTGAATGACATCTGTGTTGAACAAAAATAAGAGGTTTAATTTTTTTTAGATCCTTTATAATTGTTGCCAAAGTTGCGGATATAAATTCCTGCCCAGCAGATAAATATATAGGTATAGTAATTTTTTTTTGGCTATAATATTTGTAAGCATTGATTTCAAAGTGTCTACAAAGAGCTGCCTTTTCAAATATTTTAATTCTTAACTTTTTATTCACTTTTTGAGCAGGTTATAATTATTATTTTTTGGTTTATTTGAAATACTTTAGATAGTTTTTTTATTGTATTAGTCCTAACAATATCACCCGCTGATAAAACATATTGTTTTTTTTTATCAACAAGACCACCATCTAAAATTCCAAATATTGTATTTTTTTCTCTATTTGATACAAGTTTTTTTAAACTATTAATTCTTTCAATTGTAATTTTTAATTTTTTATAATTATAAACATTAGTTCCAAATTTTTTTGGTATCTCAAAAAGAACTTCATCAGTTAAATTTTTCATTTCCTTTTTACTTTCATAGGGCTTATTTTCTCTTCCATAATTGTCTTTGTATCTTACCAAATCTCCCTTATCTATTGGGGTTTCAATTTCCAAAACAATACTTCCTTCTCTTGATAAAGATTTAGTTGAATGAAATAACCCGGGTCTAATCATTAATTTATCTGGTGCTTTAAGAATTTTTTTTTCATAAAATCCAACCATTACCTCTACTTTTCCATCTATAAGAATAAATCCAGTCTTTTTTTTGGGATGGCAATGAAGAGATGTCTTTTTCTTTGATAAAATTTTTAAATGCCAAGTAGCCGAATTATTTATTTCACAAATAATGTATTCTTCACCCCATGGTTTTTTCACCATCATATTATTCATTTTTATTTTTCTTTGTAATATAAATTTAAAGCAGCTTTCATCCAAGGCCCCAAGTCTTTATAATGAGCTGTTGTAATAATTTTCCCATCAATAACGGCGGGAAGATCTTCATAAATCGCTCCCGCGTTCTCAATGTCATCTTTCATACTATAATACCCAGATATTTTTTTTCCTTTAACAATCTTAGCTGAAATTAATAGTTGCGCTCCACTGCATATGCAGGCAATAATTTTATTTTCACTATTAAACTTAGATATAAAATTAATAATATCTTTATTTTGTCTAACTTTTTCTAAGGCTTTAACTCCCCCAGGTATTACTAAAAAGTCATAGTCTTCAGTTTGAACTGAATTTATATTTTTTACAGTATGATTTTTATTTGGTGGTATATCGGTTCCCAGTATCCCTTTCACCGGTTTACCTTCATGCAAACACACGTCAACCTCAAACCCTTCTTCTAACAACCTATAAAAAGGATAAATAAATTCATGATCTTGAACTAAATTTCCACTTATGATTATGCTTTTTTTTTTCATTTTAATTTAATAGTATTTCTTATACCAATTTATTGTTTTTTTAATACCATTATCTAATGAAACCATAGGTTTCCATCCAAGTTCTTTTCGTGCAAGAGTGCAATCGAGTTTTACAAAAGTATTAAGAGAATTATAAGATTTTTTATTTCTTATTTTTAATTTTTTTTTTGAAATTTTTACTATTTTATTAACTAAAGAGTTTATTGATAAAAATTCTCCTCTACCACAATTATATATTCTAAATTTTTTTTTTTGTTTTAAAATTACACTGTGAATAAAATTTGTAAAATCATCTATATAAAGCAAATCACGTTTTTCATTACCTTTTCCAAGAATTGTTACAAACTTTTTTGAATTCATAACTTTTGTTATAGATGCTCCAAAAACATGTGATTTATTAAGATCAAATTTATCAAATGGTCCATAAAGATTTGAATGCCTAATAACTGTAAATTTAGTTTTTGAAATATTACTAAAAAATTCAGACATTTTTTCCATATATACTTTCATCCAAGCACCTCCAAAATATTTAGAATAGATTTTATTATTTAAGTTTAAATCTTTTTCTTTTATTAATTTGTTTGATGATTTGTACATTAGAGTGCAACTGAGCATTATTAGGTGCTCAATTTTATTTTTAAATGCAGACTCTGTTACTATTGAATTAATGATGTTATTTTCTGTTACATGAATATATGGTCTAGAGATAATATCTTTTGAGCCAGATGTAATAGCTGCACAATTTATGACAATATCTTTATTTTTAAATATTCTGTTTGTTTTTGATCTGTTTAATAAATTTAATTTGCTTAGTTTGATATTTTTAATTTTTGGTTTTTTGTTTAGATATGTTCCATAAAGTTTAACTGATTTATCATTTGAAAAATAAATAGCCAAATTTCTTCCTATAAATCCTCCACATCCTAAAATTAAAATTTTTTTCATAATAGGTTACTTCATTTCTAAATCTAAAATTTTCTTTACTGTATCTACAAATTTACTATTATGAATTTGTTATTCAAATAGTTTATTATTAGATATCAAGTTTCTTTTTAAAATATAATAAAATTTATGAAAACTAGTCAAAATTTTTTTTTGAAAAAACATACGCTTCACTTACCTATAAGAAATAGACCTAAATGGCTTAAGTATACACTGAGCATGTATAAAATATATGGTTATACAGGTACAATTCTTTTGGCAGATGACTCTGATGATGAAATTTATAATCAAAATAAAAGCATAGTTAAAAATTTTGATGATATTTCAATAAACCATTTTAGAGCAAAAAATAATTTTTTTGAAGAACAACACAGACGATATAATTTAACAAAATTTCAATCCTATAAAGAAATAGATACAGAATATTATAGTTGTACCTCAGATGATGATTTGTTTAATACGAGTTTTGCAATCGACGGAATAAAATTTCTTGAAATGAATTTAGATTTTTCGGCTGTAACAGGTGCTGAAATAAAACTATTTTATGATGAAAAATTTCATATAAAAAATACATTAGTCAAATGGTGGCCAACTTCTAAATATGAAGATGCTCTCGATAGATTATTAGAATATACTTACAACCCTTCTGCAGCGTACCTGGGGGTATGTAGAACTTCATCATTGCAAGATGTATTTGAATTAGAACGTCAGGAAAATAAATTATGTTTTGTAAGACAGGGTGATGATTGGGGTTTTCCATCGCTAGATATGGAGATACCATGGATGTTTCAACTTTATATTTCTGGAAAAATTGGAAGAATTTATAATAAAATTTCTAGTTTTAGAGGAGAGCACAATTCTAGTGATAGGTATACCTTAGAATATTTGCAAAAAAATGATAAAAAAAAAAGATCTTTGGCATATGGACCGATAATTGAGATATTAAATGATACAGCAAGTAAATCGTTAAACAATACATATAATGATTTATTTTTTCTCTTGTGTAAAAAAAGTAATTACAGTAAAGAAATTGTTAAAGATGTATTGTTGAGATCTTTGTGGACTATTTTTACCAAGTATAATTATTTTAATATAATTAGTGGTGAAACGAAATTTGGACAAAATTTTTTAGCAGAATCTAATATTTCTAAAATACAACAATATAGAATAATAAAATTTTCAGAAATATTTAAAAAAGATAATTCACGTTTAAAAAAATTTTTTTTAAAACAAATATCTAGAAAAATTAAACAAGTAAAATTTAACTTTGCAAAAATTAATTTTAATAAAATAAAAAGTATGCATTTAAAAAAGCATAGCAAATTAAGAAATATTCTAGAAAAGTAATTTTTATTATTTAAAAAAATATATCTTTAACATATAAAGATATAAATTAATTAATAGATTAAATTAATATGTTGATCTCTAGAACCCCTTTTAGAATTTCCTTTTTTGGAGGTGGAACAGATTTTCCAGAATGGTATAATAAGTTTAGAGGCAAAGTAATAACTTCTACAATAAATAAATATTGTTATATTTCAGTAAGGTATTTGCCGCCTTTTTTTAAATATAATTACAGACTCAGATATTTTTTAAAAGAGGAGGTAAAAAATATATCATCTATTAAGCACCCAAGTATAAGAGAAACTATAAAATATTTAAATTTCAAAGATAACTTAGAGGTAGTTCATCATGCTGATTTGCCAGCGTTATCAGGTCTAGGAGCAAGCTCTAGTTTTACTGTCGGATTATTAAATAGTATAATTGCACTACAAGGTAAAAGAATTTCAAAAAAAAATCTTGGAATAAATGCAATAGAAATCGAACAAAATAAAATTAAAGAATATGTTGGCTCACAAGATCAAATGGCAGCAGCTTTTGGTGGATTTAACATAATAGACTTTAATAAAAGTAAAATTGAGGTTACACAAATCCCATCTATAAATAAAAATGTGAAAAAATTAGAGGAAAGTATTTTTTTATTATTTTCAGGTTATCCGAGGAAAGCGCAAAGCATAGAAAAAAAAAAAATTAATAATTTAAAAAAAAATACCAGTTATTTTAAAGAAATATTAAACATAACAGATAGAGCTGAAGATAAGCTGTATACTTCAAAAAATATTATTTCTGATTATTCTGAGTTGATGGAAAAGTATTGGTGGTGTAAAAAAAAATTATCAACTGATGTTAGTAATAGTAAAATAGATAAAATAATAAAGACAGCGCTAAAAAATGGCGCTTATGCAGGAAAATTAGTTGGCGCTGGAGGTGGAGGTTTTTTAATGTTATTAGTTAATCCAAAAAAAAAAGAACATTTAAAAAAAATTTTTAAAGATTTTACAATAGTTCCAGTAAATTTTGAATATAATGGTTCACAAATAATTTATTATCAGGATAATTCATGAAACATATTTTAATGACTAATAATATTACTCAAAAAGATAATTTGAAAGTTGCCAATTTTTTAAAAACAAATCCTATTTTAACAAATAATAAAAAAGTGCGAGAATTTGAAAAACAATGGAGTAAATGGCTTGGCACAAAGTATAGTGTATTTGTCAATTCAGGATCTTCAGCAAATTTATTATCAATATCTTATTTACGAACTTTATATAAAGATGGAGAAATTATTGTTCCAGCTCTTACATGGGTTTCAGATGTTACTTCAATTTTATATTGTAACTTTAAACCAGTATTTATTGACATTAATTTAAATAATTTAGGAGCAAATTTTGAATTAATAAAAAAAGCTATTAATAAAAAAACAAGAGCAGTTTTTTTAACACATGTTTTAGGACTAAATTGTCTTTCTAAAGAATTACTCACTTTACTTAAAAAAAAAAATATAATGCTTATTGAAGATGTTTGTGAGTCACATGGTGCTACATTTAATAAAAAAAAACTAGGCACATTTGGAGAAATATCTAATTTTTCTTTTTATTATGCTCACCATATGTCAACAGTTGAGGGAGGAATGGTTTCTACAAACAACAAAGAAATATATGAAAAAATGAGAATTATGCGAAGCCATGGCATGCTAAGGGAGAGTTTAGATCAAAAGATGAAGTTAAATTTTTATAAAAAGTATCCAAAAGTTAACAAAGAATTTTTTTTTGCTTATCCTGGTTACAATTTTAGAAGTACTGAAATAAATGCAGTTTACGGACTTAGCCAAATCAAAAGATTAAGCAATAATAATAAAAGACGGATAAGGAATTTTGAGTATTTTATAAAAAATTTAAGTAATGAAAAATATTTCACTAAATTCAATATGATTGGATCATGCAACTACGCTTTAATAATAATATTTGAGAAAGCATTTAGAAATTTTTCCTTTAGAATTAAATTTGAAACAAAATTAAAAAAGAATAATATTGAATTTCGTAGAGGTCTTGCGGGTGGTGGAAATCAGGCAAGACAACCCTATTTGAGCTTATTTAAGAAAAAATATAAAATTTTAGGTAAATTATCAAATACTGATATAATCCATGATTTTGGATATTATATAGGTAATTATCCATCATTAAAAAAAAGTAAGATATTAAATATTTGTAGACTATTGAATGAAATCTAGTTTATGACCAAAGTTTTAATCACAGGAATTTCAGGGAGTGGAGGTAGTTATTTAGCAGAGCATATATTAAAAAAAAAAAAATATGAAATTCATGGTCTCTACAGACAAAAAAAACAACTTAATCAATACAATCTAAGAAATTTAAAAAACCAAAAAAAAGTTTATCTACATTTTTGTGATTTACTTGATTTTTCAAAAACAAAAAAAATTTTAAAAAAAATTAAACCTAAAATAATTTTTCATCTTGCATCAAATGCTGATGTTTTAGGATCTTTTTCAAAACCTTATGAAATTGTCAGTAATAATATAAATCTAACTTTAAATTTATTAGAAACCTTAAGAGTGAATAATTATAAAGGACGCTTTATAATGTGTAGCACTTCTGAGGTTTATGGAAACGTTAAGAAAAAACATCAGCCGATAAATGAGCTAAATAAAATAAACCCAATTAATCCATACGCAGTCTCAAAGACATTTCAAGATCAATTGGCACTGAATTATCAGAGAGTCTATAATTTAGATATAATTGTTACAAGAATGTTTACTTATCTGAATGCAAGAAGAAAAAATCTTTTTGCCTCAGCTTTTGCACGACAAATTATTAAAATAGAAATGAAAAAACAAAAATATCTTTATCATGGTAACCTTTCAAGCAAACGTACAATTTTAGATATTCGTGATGCGATGGAAGCATATTGGTTAACTGCATTAAAAGGAAAAAAGGGGAGGGTGTATAATATTAGTGGAAAAAAATCAATTACTGTGAAAAATTTTCTTAAAACATTAATAAAAAGGTCAAAAGTTAATATTAAGACAAAAGAGAATAAGAATTTAATTAGACCAACTGATATTAATTTGCAAATATCAAATTCTAATTTATTTAAAAGAGAAACTTATTGGAAGGAACAATATGATCTAAATGAGAGTATCAACTACCTTCTAGAAGAAACGAGGAAAATATTATTATGAAAAAGTATAATGTGTTAATCACAGGAGGTGCAGGATATATAGGCTCGATGTTATCAACCAGGTTAATTGAATTGGGCCATAAAGTAACTGTTATGGATAGACTAATTTTTTCCAAAAATTCATTAGCACACCTCCTTTATAACAAAAATTTTAAATTTATTTTTGGAGACGTTAGGAATAAAAAACTTTACAAAAAAATTATAAGTGCGAATGAATTTATAATACCTTTAGCTGCATTGGTAGGAGCAAAACTTTGTGAAAAAAATAAAAAAGAAGCTAATCAAGTTAATCTTAAATCAATAGAGTTTTTGATGAAAAATTTAAAAAGAAAACATAAAATCTTATATCCAACTACCAATTCAGGTTATGGTATTGGACAAAAAAATAAATATTGTGATGAAAATTCTGATTTGAAGCCAATATCATTATATGGAAGAACTAAAGTTGAGGCAGAAAAATTAGTTATGAAAAGAAAAAACTCAATCTCTTTTAGACTAGCAACAGTATTTGGATATTCATATAGAATGAGAACAGACTTATTAGTTAACAATTTTACTTTCACAGCTTTTAAAAAAAAAAAATTAAATATTTTTGAGGGTCATTTTAGAAGAAATTTTATACATATTCAGGATATTACAAAAGTTTTTGTTTTTGCCATAAATAATTTTGATAAATTAAAAGGGGAAAGTTATAATGCAGGATTGTCTTCTGCAAATATATCAAAGACTCAACTAGCAAAAAAAATTAAAAAATTTATTCCTGATTTAAAAATAAATAATATTGATAATATGAAGGATCCTGATCAAAGAGATTATTTTGTTAGTAACAAAAAAATAGAAAAAAAAGGATTTAAAGCTGAGATAAGTTTAGATACTGGGATTTCTGAATTAATTCAGTTTTATCGTCATAATGACAATTTAATAAAAAACAATTATTAAATTTCGATAATTTTTCTAAACTGTTCTAGTATATTTTTTTTAGGATAATAAAATTTAAGATTACTTTTTTCTGCACAAATTTTGTCAGTTGGTTTATCTCCTATCATAAATGATTTTTTTAAATCTAGATCCCAATTTTTTTTAATACTCTCAATCATAAGATTTCCAGGTTTTCTGTACATTGAATTTTTTCTATATTCTTCTATTCTTGAATTTTTGTGAAAAGGACAAAATCTCAAATCATTTATTATAACTTTATTTTTAAATAAATATTTTTTTATATTTAATTGTAAATTTATATAATCGGTAAGAAGAAATTTACCATGTGCAATACCGGCTTGGTTTGTTACTATAAATATGTAAAAGTCATTTTTTGTCATTTTTTGTAAGATTTTAATTACATTTGGTTTAAAAATAAAATCTTTAATTTTAAATACATATCCCTTGTCAATATTTATAACACCGTCCCTATCTAAAAAAACTGCTGCTTTTTTTGTTATTTTTGGAATAACTTTCTTTGCAAGTGCTAAGTTTTTTTTTGTTCCAATGTCTAAAAAAAAATTATTAAAGTAAATACCATAAACTTTTTTTAGTAATATTTCCTTATGAATAAAATCTTCCTCAAATGAGATAAATTTTTTCTTAATATCATTTAATTTTCTAAAAATATTTTTATTTAGAAAATAAATTCCTCCATTAAATAATTTAGATTTTTTATTATAAAATATTTTTTTTTTTGAATCTAATCCTAAGCGAATAAGTTTATTATTAGAATTATAGGTCTTGTTTTTTGCCAAAGACATAATAATTTTATTTTTATTTTTATTTTTGAAAAAAACTGATAGATCAATATCAAAATAAGTATCTCCGTTTAAAACAATAAAATTTCGAGCAACTTTATTTTTTAAACTTTTTATAGCTCCACCAGTGCCAAGTGGCTTTTTTTCTATAATGCATGAAATTGGCACTAAATTTTGAAAAGTATTATTGTATTTCTTATAAATTTTATTTCCTCTAAAACCACACATTATAAAAATTTTGTTAACAGGATAACTGGAAACTTTTTTAATTATATAATCAACAAAATCTCTTTTAATAATTTTAATCATTGGTTTTGGTTTACCATTTAAAAATTTCTTGATTCTTGTCCCTTTTCCCCCTGCCAATATAACTACATCTATTTTTGGAAAATTACCTACTTTAATCATTTTAAAACACTATTTTTTAAAAAAATATTCTTCTAAAATTCCACAGTAAATTTGTCCTAAGAAAAGTTCAAAAACTTGTATTATCGATGTAACTTTTGAGGGAATTATTATTGCATGATTTACATATTTTTTTAATAAACCTCCGTTATTCCCAGAAAAACAAAAAGTTTTAATCTTCAATTTCTTAGCAACTTTACATGCTTCAATTAAATTTCTACTATTTCCTGAAGTAGTTAATGCAATTGCAATATCACCTGGTGTTCCTAGTGCTTCAAGCTGTCTTGAAAATATATATTTAAAGTTGAAATCATTAGCTATTGCTGTAATTGAAGCTGTATCAGAAGATAATGCTATTGCATTAATAGCTTTTCTTTTTTTTTTATACTTTACTTTTAATTCTGTTGCTAAATGTAAAGAATCAGCAGCACTACCTCCGTTACCAAAAAAAATAATTTTATTACCCTTGTTTATAGCTTTGATCGAAGAGTCGCAAAGTTTTTCAAAATTTTTTATTTTTTTTTTCTTAAGAAACTCAGTAACAATTATTAAATTATTTAATTCATCTTCGAAAGCCTGTATAACTTTTTTTTTTAACATATTTATGACATTAAATAATATTATGTGAGTTAATTCACAATTTTGCAGCTTTTTTATTTAATTAATTATAATATAATAGACAATCTACTTTTTTTTTTGTAATAAAGCAAAATAACAATATATAACTATATAACGTGATATCAAAAAATACTGTACCTAAAAGTTATTCTGATAGAATTAACGAAAAGAGAGTGAGCCTAATAGACTCTATTCCCCTTCAAGGTCCACTTACAGTTCATATTGAGCCAACAAATATATGTAATTTTAAGTGTAAGTTTTGCCCTGAGTCATTTGACAATTATAAAGAAAAAGCAGGTGGCAATTTTATGTTATCACCTGAAAATTTTGAAATAATCACAAGTCAATTAAAAATGTTACCAAGATTAAAACAATTAAATTTTTTTATGATGGGTGAGCCATTTGCAAATAAAAACATAATAAAATTTGTTCAAAAAGCAGTCTCAGATGATTTGAGTTATTCTTATATGATATCTTCAAATGGTGCACTACTTACCGAAGAAAAATTTCAAGGTCTTTGTGAAAGTGGCTTAAGCTATTTAAGAATATCAATATTTGGAAGTAATGAACAGATACATAGAGATATTACACAAAGTAAAATAAATCTATCAAGAGTAAAACAAAATATAAAGAAATTTAAAACTTTTAAAGAAGAAAATAATTATGATTTTCCAAGAGTTCTAGTAAAAATGATAGACTCTCAAAAAAAAGAGCAAAATGAAGAGTTTTTAAGGGATTTTACTGGTCTTGGTGATGAAACATTGATTGAGCCCCTTCAGAATTGGAATGATCCCGAAGAGGGTAATTTATCTATGATTGACCGTAAAGATTTATTATCGACTGATCATTACAAAGCTAAAAAAAAATGTTGTCCATACCCTTTCTATAGTATGGTTATACATTCTGATTTAAAAGTATCTATTTGTTGTGTTGATTGGGAAAAAAAAACTTATATAGGGGATTTAAATAAAGAAAGTTTAAAAGATATTTGGAATGGCTCTTTACATAAAGATATTCAGTTAAAACACATACAAGGTTTAAAAAAAAAAGTTGAAGGCTGTAAAACTTGTGTTTACCACTATACTGCAAAAGATAATCTTGATGCTCTAGATGAAAAAACATTTATTTCACGTTTCAAGTAATAACTTAATTATTTTGAAAATTAAGATTGGTAAAAATTGCTTAGAAATATATTAAAATCATATCAACTTCTTGGTTTTTATAAAAAATACTTATTTATTATATTTTTATTTTTTCTATTAGTTTCAACACTTGACTTAATTGGTTTAAGTTTAATAGGAACTTACATCACTGTATTTTTAGACTTAGATGAAAACCTAACCTCAAAAATATATACATTATCTAATAGTTTTTTTCCTGGCTCAAGCCCAATAATAGTCATAGGAATTTTAATAATTTTCATGTTTTTAATAAAATTACTTTTAGGATTACTTGTAAATTTCTCAATAGTTAGATTTAGTATAAGACAGATGAATGACTTAAGATTAAAATTGCTTTCCGGATATCAAAATCAGCAATATTTAGATCATAAGGTAAAAAAGACTTCAGATTATATATATAATATAGTTAACTTAACTGCTGAATTTTCGGTTGTTGTTCAAAGTATATTAAAAATATTTTCCGAAATAATTTTAATAATTTTTATAATAGCTTTTTTGTCAACAAAAGATTTTATTACCCTTTCAATATTAGTATCACTAGTTTTAGCCATTTTTATAATCTACGATAAAATATTTAAGTTTAAGTTAAAAAAATACGGAAAAGAAATTAATATTTCAAGCAACTCAGCAATAAATTCAATCATAGAAACAATGAATGGGCTTAAACAAATAAGAGTTTTAAAAAAAGAAGACTATTTTTTTGAAAAGATAAAAAATTTGTTATCTATAATGATTAAAGCTAAAGAGAAATCAACTATTATTCAGCTGTCTCCAAGGTATATAATGGAGTTTATTTTGGTTTTTTTTGTTGTGTTAATGTCATTTGTATCTGTAATAAAAAATTATGGAAATCTATCTATGCTTCCGAATTTTGGAATTTTTGCTTTTGCAGCCATAAGGTTGTTGCCATCATCGAATGTTATCTTAAGTAGTATGTCAATATTAAGGACATATTCTCATGCAATAGATGTTTTAAGTAATGATTTTTTAGAAATTGAAAAAGATAACATAAAAAAGTATTACAAAAACCCAAACGAGGATTTAGATGTTGATTTTAAAAATATTATTTTTAATGATGTAAAATTCAGTTATAATTTATCAAAAGATTATATTTTTGAAAATATAAATTTTACTATTAAATCAGGTGAAGCCATAGGTATAATAGGACCCTCTGGTTCAGGAAAATCAACTTTGGCAGACTTGATACTTGGGTTTGTTAAACCTACCGCAGGAAAGATTTTATTTAATAATAAGATTGATTTAAGTATAAATCATGATTATCTAAGAAAAAAATCTTCATATTTACCACAAAATATTTTTTTAATTAATGGTTCAATAAAAGAAAACATTGCATTAGGTGAAAACAAAATAGACGTAGAAAAAATAATTGAGTCAACTAAGCAATCGCAACTTACAAACTTTGTAGATAATTTAGAAGATAAATTAGAAACACAAATAGGTGAAAGTGGAACATTAGTTTCTGGAGGTCAAAGACAAAGAATTGGATTAGCACGATCCTTTTACTTTGACAGAGAAATACTTGTATTTGACGAAGCTACAAATGCTCTTGATAACGAAACAGAGAAAAAAATAATAGATTATTTAAAGAGCCTTAAAAGTAAAAAAACGATTATTTTTATTTCACACAATGAGAAACTTCTTGGGTTTTGTGATAAAATTTATCAAATTAGTGATAAAAGCATAAAATTACTAAACAAGGCCTGATATCCAATTCTCTAGTAGGTCTTTTTTATTCAAAATTTTTATCCCCTTACTAAAAACAAGATCTTTATCATCCAATTTTTTGGATGGGTCATAAAATACTGATGGTTTATTAAGATAACTTGCAATGGAAGCCGTAGATGTGTAAGGGTATGATACTACGCCTATAGAATTACTTATTAACTCTTCAATAGATACATCAGTTTCAATTAAATTTACTTGTTTTTCCTTTCTAGCTATGTCTAAAATTTGTTTTCTGTATAATTTACTTACATACATATTTTTAGATAAATTTTTTTTAGTCTTTAAATAAATCTTTAAATCAATTTTGTTTGATATTTCGATAATATCGTTCAAGAATTTTATTATATATTCAGGCTTGATAATTGAAGGTTCAGTTATTTCATCAAGTGACTTTCTGAATGGCGTAATATCAAAAATACATAAATATTTATCATTATTTTTAAGTACACTACTTCCAGTATTCATTGTAATTGGACCTAATTTAAACATTTCAATTTTATCTTTTTTTGAAAAAGATTTTTCTAATAAGTTCATATGTAATTGATCCCAAATAATATACCTGGTGTAAATTTGCAAATAGAGAGCGCTTGGATCTTTTGCTTCATAACCATTTTTAAATTTATGGCCAAAACTATTTAAGGAGTACATAACTAAAGTAGTTTTTTTTGAATATTTTTCAATTTCTAAAGACCAAAGAGCTCTAGAAATACTTTTTTTATAACTTAGTACATAATCATCTGAAATGTCGTCTTTATTCGCATTTCTAAATATACTAGCTTTTACAATTTCTAAAAATAAAAAAGATGGATACCAATTTTTTTTTAATAAAAGAATAATTGCAAAGAAAAATGAAAATAGAACGTATCCTATAAATTTAAAATTTTTTAATATTGATAAATGAGGATAAATATTTTTGACAAATAAAAATTGATTTGAATCAATATCTTTATAGATTTTTGATGAAAATTTATTAGAGAAAAAATTTTTTTTTTTATCAATTAAATAAAAAAAGAAATTTTTTTTTTTGTCTATTAATGTATTAATATATTTTGTAATTATATAATTAGAGTTTTTATTGTTAATTAATTCTTCTGGTGTTGCTGATAAATCAAAAAAAATAGATTTTTTATAAGGATGTTTTTTTAAAAAAAATTCTTTGATATTGTCAAAAAAAATAATTAAACCAAAAACAAGACCTTTGACTAAATTTAGTAGAATATTGAAAAAGAAAAAAATATCACAAAGTTTATCATTAAAATTAATATCAATTTTGGACTTACATTTATCTCTGAGTGATTTGTTAATAGGTAAAATAAATTTCGTTTTATATTTTTTTTTAGCAAAAGATCCCAAGATTTGATCTCCAAGTGATACATAAAATTGGTTTCTATCCTCTATAAAAATATTTTTAATATTATTTGTCAAAACTAATGAAGCGTCGTCTTGATCCTTAAAAAAAAAACTATTTAACCTACTTTTATCTACATCTAAAGCTAAGTTGAAAAAAATTTTTCTTATTTTGTCCACCTCCTTTAAAGAATTACTTTTTTCTAGGTTAGAAATTCCTGATAGTTTTGCTTTTAAATAAGTCTTATAATTATACAATTTTATCATATTTTGAGCTTTAAATAGAAATAATTTTTTAATGAAACATTGAATG
>MDTB01202544.1_pt1 | contig 21307 bp, 31 predicted proteins | sample 811161 | NCBI WGS metagenome assembly MDTB01 (sample SAMN05326650, study PRJNA326480) | marine metagenome | isolation source: seawater | place: Mediterranean Sea | collected 2009
AGAATAATTGCAGGACCTTGCCAACATGAGTCTCTAGAACATAGTTTAGAGATTGCACAGCATTGTGCAGACGTGTGTAGTAAGTATGGTGCAGAATATATATTCAAAGCAAGTTTCGATAAAGCTAATAGAAGTAGTATGCAAGGCAAGCGTGGTGTTGGCATGGATACAACCATGATAGACTTTATAGAAATTAAAAAACAGTTAGGAGTAAAACTTCTAACAGATGTCCATACAGAAGGACATGTTAGTTCTGTTAGAAGTGTAGTTGATGTAATACAAATTCCTGCGTTTCTTTGTAGGCAGACTGATTTGCTACAAGCAGCATGTGCTACTGATTGTATTGTAAACATTAAGAAAGGCCAGTTCCTTGCACCCTGGGACATGAATGGTATACTGTCAAAGACAGAAGGTGCCAAAGAAGTTTGGATAACAGAGAGAGGAACAAGTTTTGGATATAATACTCTTGTTGTTGACTTTACTGGGTTGGACTACATGCTTAGTAATTACGATACTCCTGTGGTACTTGATGCCACACACTCAGTACAGAAACCAGGCGGTCTTGGAGGCAGTAGCGGCGGCAACCGCAATTACGTTCCTGGCTTATGTCGTGCAGGTAGTGCTTTAGGTATTACAAACTTTTTTATAGAAGTACACCCTGATCCAGATAATGCACCTAGTGACGGTCCTAATATGTTACGCTTAAATGATTTTGAAAGGACAATAGATGAAATCCACAGCTATTCTTATACCGGCTAGGTATGCTAGTACAAGGCTTCCTGGAAAGCCACTTCACCTACTTAACGGTATTCCTATGATCAAACGAGTATACGATGCCGCTAAAGCAACTGGATACGATACATTTGTACTTACTGATGATATGCGTATCTTTAATTTGTTTAATGCAGATAATTGTTGGATTGAAGAAACTAATTACGAAAATGGCACAGAACGTTGTGCTGGTGCTATATCAAATGACTTCTTTAGTAAGTACGATCAGTTTGTAAACGTACAGGGAGATATGCCTGATGTAACATCTGAAATGGTAGAGAAGTGTATCACTTTGCTAAAATACTATCCAGTAAGTACAGTATATACTACTATGAGAGAACAAGAACAAAACAATCCTAACTCGGTAAAATGTGTTCATGCAAGCGAATATGCATTATGGTTTGGTAGAGGAATGACAGGATATGGAAGTTGGCATTTAGGTGTATATGGGTATAAACGTAATCCGTTAGAAATGTATCGTAATATGGAAGTGCCTCTAGAAGAAAAAGTTGAGAAGTTAGAACAACTTAGATGGTTAAAAAATGGTTGGCAAATTGGTATTAATCCTGTACAATATAATGGAGTAGAAATTAATTCACCAGAGGACGTATTATTATGGCAGTACAAAAACTCCCAATAAAAGATATACTTGCGGCAATCGATATGAACGCCAAGTCCGTATGGAAAGAATTAACATTAGATGAGAGAAAGCAGGTATCTTTTTGGCTTCTAAATAGATACGTAAGTGCAGTTCAAGGAACCAGAGAAGACCAAGAGCTTGCTGTTTTCAAAACAAATGAGTATTATAATAAGCACTTTAATACTATCGGTGTTGGCAAAGATAACGGCCATCAAGAACTAATGTGGCAACTACTTTGTATAAGTGGAGCATGGAGCAAGATTAAATTCCACCCATACATTGGATTTAAGAAAAAAGGCGCTAATATTAATAATGCAATTAGATTGCTAGAACGTATACATCCAAATATGAAGCAGTTAGAAGTTGAAATGCTTGCTGGCATGTATACAACTAAAGAACTTAAACTGCTTGCTGAAGAACATGGCATAGAAGGAGTTAAAGTTTGAATAATCTTTATTCTGTAGGTTGTTCACATACCAAGTATGTATGGCCTACATATGCTGACATATTAGGACAAGAGTTTGATAATCATTATAACTGGGGACAAACTGGTATAGGCAATTTTGCTATTATGAATAGGGCGTTGGAAATAGCAGACGAAATGACAGAAGATGATACACTAATTATTCAATGGACGTATCCTGCAAGGTTTGATTTCCATATTAGTAAGGAGGGGTGGTATAGAGGAGGTAACTTAGCAAACAACCATGACATGGTACAAGACACTATAAACAAATATGCATTTGATGCTGACACATATGAGCTACTAACTAATAACTACATAAAACTTACTAAAACTTATCTTGATGCTAACCACATTGATTATCGAATGATAGGATCAGATTATGATGTTGGTGACTTACCTGCATTAAGTATTGCAAAAGAATTTGATATTGCTTACTATAAATTTTTAAATGTGCGTCCTAATGTTAAAATGATTAAAAAACAAGTCGATCATCATTATACTCCTAGGCATCACTTAGAATATCTTTACCAAACAGACTTTACAATTACAAAAAAGATGTTACACTATATAGAGCAAGCAGAAAAAATAATAGAAGATATACATGATTGGAAATGGTTACAGTTTAGACTTGAAGATGCAGGACTTACACAACGGGTTACTTATGGTAGATAAACCCTATGTATGTGAGTATTGCGGATCAGGATTTATGCGAGAGAAAACTCTCGCAGTTCATATGTGTCAACCTAAAAGAAGATTCCTACAACGCAAAGAGAAACGTGTACAGTTAGGGTTATATGCGTTTAATCAGTTTTATAAATTAAGTGCAGGATCTAAGAAAGATAAATCGTATGATGACTTTGACAAAAGTCCTTACTATAATGCATTTGTAAAATTTGGTAGCTTTGTTTCAAACGTAAAACCTTTGTATCCAGAAAAGTATATCGATTACGTAGTAACAAGCGGAGTTAAGTTAGATCATTGGTGTCGAGAAGAAATGTATGAAAAGTATGCTACTGAGCTAATTAAAAAAGAAGGAGTTGAAACTGCACTAGAACGTAGTGTAATGACTATGATGGAATGGGCCGATGAACAAGAGCAAGCACCTTGGAATCATTATTTCCACCATGTAAGTTTGAATAGAGCAGTTTGGCACATTAAAGACGGAAAAGTAAGTCCGTGGCTCATACTAAATTGTGTAAGTGGCAAACAAATGTTAAGCAAGTTTAACGACGAACAGTTAGGATTAGTATATAGTATCATTAATCCAGAGCACTGGGCAATGAGATTTAAAAGACATCCTTCGGATGTAGCACTTGCAAAGGAGATAGCAAAGGAAAGTAATTTATGAAATTAATATACTACCCACATGACTTTTTAAACAAACAAGTACAGACAGTAAACATTGAAACACCTGGCTTCAATCCAATAGAACTAAAAAGTCAAATGGTTGAGGTAATGCTTTCTAATAATGGTATTGGATTATCAGCTAATCAAGTTGAATTAGATGCACAAGTATTTGTATTCGGAGACAAAGAAGATAACTGTACAATGTGTATTAATCCACAGATACTACAACATACAGAGGAAACTTCTTTAGAGATTGAAGGCTGTTTAAGTTTTCCTGGTATGTATGTTAGAGTTACTCGTCCCAAAGAGATATTAGCAGAATGGTACGATGAGAACTTAAATAAACAAACAGTAAAGATAGATGGATACACAGCAAAATGTTTTTTACATGAATGGGATCATTTGCAGGGCGTTACATTTAAAGACAGAGTCTCAAAACTAAAATGGGATATGGCAAAGAAAAAAATGAAAAAATATATGAGATAGGAATGTAGGTAATGGATGAGTATCCTAGCCGTAAAGAAGTATATAAAATGTTTTATATGACAAAAGGTCACTTAAACACTAGTGAAAAAACAATATATAGTTGCTACTGGGGCTATTTCAAAAGAGCTTGGTATAACGAAGAATTTTATAGAGCTGAAGAAGGCTTTGAAGAAGCATGGCAAAAGAAAATGGAAGAGGAAAGAAATGCCTGACATAGATATCGACTTTGCGGATAGATCTATTGTGCTTGACTCTCTTAAGCATCGTGTTGCACGTCTTGATACAGGTAAGAAACACAATACTGGAGTCTACACTACAGAAATTCCGCATAATCCAGTTGATAATTTATCAACTATTGAACACAAGACTGCAGAAGATCGCGGTTACTTTAAATTAGATTTCTTAAACGTCAGCATTTATAAAAATGTTAAAGACGAGAACCACTTAAACGAATTAATAAGAAAGGAGCCATTATGGGAACTATTGGAACACAAAGACTTCGTAGATCAGCTGTTTCATCTAAGCGGTCACGACAAACTATTAAAACAATTGAAGCCTACCTCGGTAGAGCATTTAGCCGCAACACTAGCGATAATAAGACCAGCCAAGAGGAATCTAGCAAATCAATCGTGGCAAACGATAATGAACGAAGTTTGGATGAAGCCGACAAACGGTGAATATTTTTTTAAGAAAGCACACGCATTTGCTTATGCAGTAAGTGTAGTTGTACACATGAATTTACTATGCGAGGAATATGATGGATTGGGAAGTTCACGATTATAGAAATAAACCGCCAGTTCCGACTTGGACGGAATGGCACTGGCCTAAGGATCAAGCTCTTTGGATTTTATGGAGAATATTCTTTTGGACGGTAGTTATTCCTTTTGCACTGTTTGGAACAATACTAACTCCATTAGGATTCTTAATACAATTACTTATAATTGATTATGTGACTTATTTACAGTGGAAAAATTCTATTACTTAGGTTTTTTTACAAGTTGTACACTTTTACGCTTAACTCTTTTTATAGCCATATTATTTAAATTAATAGTTGGGCCTACTGTTATTTTAACATCTTTGCTGTTCATTGTCATTATAGTATATCTAAAAGGTGCAATTTCATCTCTCATAAAAATACTAATAGGAATTAATCTATTAGATTCCCACCACCATGCTTCGCCTAATTCTAAAAATAATTGTTGTTCTTCAGCAGATCGTATATTAGTGTAGACGTACATTGAAGTAACATATTGGTCTTGATTTATAACAATACCCACGTACTCGTTACCTCCGTACTGCACTACACTAATAAACGGAAATTTTTTTGCTATTTCTTTTAGTAACATCTTATCCTATAACTATAAATACAATATGCAGTTAATACCTAGATATTTAGTCGATAACAAAACAACAATCCTTGTGTCTGACACGGGGCATCTTACGGAGTATAGACCAGTGTACACAAAACAATTAAAAATATATAGAGGCATTGATAATGTCTTACAGTTTAAATTACTAAATGCTGACCAGAAAGCGAAATCATTAACAGGAAAAACACCAAAGTTTGTTTGTTTTGATGACGATAAAAAGTTAGTAATAGAGCATAACGGAACACCTCATTCAACTATAACAGGATTATTTACTGTAACCATATCCGAAAACGACATGCTGAATCTACCAGATCAGTTTCTAAGTTATAGTATTCATCTAGAAGATAATACTTCTTTTGATAAAACACTAACATACTCGGATACACATTTTGTTAATAACGGAACAATACAGATAAGTTCTGAAGTATATCCTACATTAACAGATTCAAAGTCTATAACAAACTTTACGGAAAGCGGAGTTGGCACTGGCATATATGTTAGTGACAGTATATCTGCTGAGCCAGGTATAAATGGAAATGAAGCATTGCATACTGCGGTAGTATATACTTCATCGTATGTTGGAAATGTTGTAGTGCAAGCAACCTTAGATGATACAATTACAGGTAGTACTACATACGCCGATTTAGCAACATTGACATTTACAGGGGCAGAAACTACACCAACTCCTGTAAATTTTAACGGAGTATTAGGACATGTTAGGTTTAAAACATCTGCTAATCCAGCTAGTAAAATTTCTAAAATATTAGTAAGAAACTGATTGACTTCTATTAGTTAAGACGCTATAATAGTAACATGAGTATTGTAGCTGAAACAGTTCTGACATTTTTACCGCCTAAGCGTAAACAAACGCCAAGCGGCTGGATCTCCTTCAATGCTCCCTGTTGTCAGCACAACGGCCATTCTCCTGATACACGTCTACGAGGAGGAGTAATACAAGAAGGCGAGGTAATAAGTTATCATTGTTTTAATTGTGGTTATAAGGCCAGCTGGCAACCCGGGCGTAATATATCATACAAGTTACGTAAATTATTGCAATGGCTTAACACACCAGATGATGTAATTAATAAACTTGCATTATCAGTAATGCAAGAAAATGAAGGTATACATGTACAACAACAACTAGTAGAGTTGCCTAAGTTTAAATCCGTTCAGTTACCTGAAGATAGTAAGCCAATAAAAGATTTTACTACAATACCAGATCAGTTATTGCCTGTTCTAGAATACATGCAGAAGAGACAGTTAGTTTTAGACGACGGCAATCCTCATTGGTGTTCTAAGTTAGGATATAGAGATAGATTAATTATTCCTTTCTATTATGAAAATGAAATTGTTGGATGGACTGCTAGGACTGTTGCAGATAATAAAAGACCTAAATATCTAAGTGAGCAACAGCCGGGGTATGTTTTTAATTTAGATGAGCAACGTCCACAGAAAACATTTGTAATTGTTTGTGAAGGTCCATTAGACGCTTTGTATGTCGACGGAGTTGCATTACTAGGAAGCGAAGTCAAAGATCAACAGGCACTTCTGATAAATCGGTTAAGTAAAGATGTAATAGTTGTTCCTGACAAAGATGAAGCAGGAGTTAAATTAATCGAGCAAGCAATCGAATTAGGTTGGGGAGTATCATTACCAGACTGGGGCGATGATATTACAGACATCGGTGATGCTGTACAAAAGCACGGAAGATTTTATGCATTACATAGAATTGTTAGTTGTGCAGAGACATCACCATTAAAAATAAGACTAGGAGCCAAAAGATGGACTTAATTAAAAAAATATGGAGTTTTATTATTTCTCCTTATACTAAGTGGCAAGAACATAAAGCCTTTAAAAAAAGAATGGAAGAATTAAGAAAACGTGATCCTTTTATATACAAGTGATCGGAAAGGAAAGAATGACAGAGTTTCAAACAGGAATAATAAATGCAACAAAAAGACTTGTAGGACATAGTAGTTTTACACTAGCAGTAATATTCTTTATAGGACATGTAGTAATTGCAATGGCTGTAGTAAGTCTAATAACTGGCGCAAGTATCTGGGAAGCAGGACTTGTAGCACTAGTAGAACCAGCAATAAATTCAATATGGTTTTATATACTACACAAAATTTTTACAAATATAAACGCAAAGGAGGCATAGGTTATGCCAACATATCAGGAAGCAGGAGTAGACATTACTAAGGCCGATAAGCTAGTTGAACATTTAGGCCTATCAGGATTTGGAGCAGTAATAGACTTAGAGCCAAAAGAAAACACTGTTGTATTATCATGTGATGGTGTAGGAACTAAAATTCTAGTTGCTGAAGCACAACAAGACTTTACTACTATAGGAATTGACTGTGTTGCTATGGTTGTAAATGATTTACTCTGTCAGGGAGCTAGACCACATAGCTTTTTAGATTACTATGCAACAGGACGTATCAGTCTTAAAAAGAGCAAAGATATCATGGACGGTATACTAAAAGGATGTAAGATAGCAGGATGTAAGTTAGTAGGAGGCGAGACTGCTGAGATGCCTGGTATGTATAGAGGACATATGTTTGATCTAGCAGGTTTCGGAATGGGTATTATGGAAAAGATGATACCTAGCTTTACACAGGGAGGCGAAACTATTATGGGTATACCTAGTAGTGGACCACACTCAAACGGGTATAGTTTACTCCGTAAAACTTTACCTATATTAGATATTCCGTTAACACCTACTAGAATATATACTAAAGAAATCCTAGAAAATTTAGAACACATAAATGCGGCCGCACATATTACAGGTGGCGGCATACACGGTAACTTGACCCGTATATTACATGGGCGTGAGTATGAACTAGACTTTGCCTTACAGGGTTGGTGGTCTGATCTTAAAGGACGCTTTTATAACATGGAAAGATTTGAATTTGAAAGCACATTTAACTGTGGGTGGGGAATGATGTTCTTAACAAACGACCCAGATAAAATAAACATACCCGATGCACAAGTGTTAGGAAAAGTTTTATGATAACTTGGGGTATGGTTGGAAACAGCCATGATGCTAGTCTAGCAGTATTTGATAACGATAAACTTTATTGGGCGGCACTATCAAAGGATTTTTCTAAGATTCCTAACGACCCAGACCCAAACTGGACCATGCTTGAAGTAGCTAGGCAGTCATTTGGTCCACCTTCTAAGGTAATATGGTATGAACGTCCTTTATTAAAAACACTACGTCAGTGGAAAGCTGGTCAGGGTTGGCTATATAAAGAGAATGATATTAAGAAGTATTTAAAAAGATGGGGAATTGATTGTCCTATTGAATATACCCAACACCATTTAAGCCATGCGGCTTACACATACTATACTCAGCCACATGATGATTGTGCAGTAATATGTTTAGATAGTATTGGAGAGTTTGAGACCCTAACAATATGGCACGGTAAGGACAATAAACTTAAGAAGATACATAGTCAGAGCTACCCACATAGTTTGGGACTATTTTATAGTGCTATGACAAAACGTATGGCATTACATCCACAACGTGACGAATATCTAGTAGCTACACTCGGAGCCAAAGGGAATAAGAATCGTCTTAAGAAACACATATACAACGATTTAGTATACCCTATAGATAAAAATAACCCTAGTATAAAAATGAGAGAAAATTTACATAGGGGGTGTATGTGGTGGAGAAATGATCTAAGATCTGATAAAGATATTGCTGACATTGGAGCGGCCACCCAACATATATTTGAACTTAGCCTCAAGCATTTATCTAACTGGGCTAAAGCTAAAACATCTTCACCCAACTTAGCATTAGCTGGGGGTGGAGCACTAAATAGACAAGCTGTGCAGAAGATAGAATCAAAATGGAAAAACGTATGGGTACCTACTAATCCAGGAGATCCTGGTAGCTGTATTGGTGCAGTACTAGCAAAAACAAAACAAAAAATAGTACTTGACAAACAGTGGTATAAGGCAGTATAATAAACATATGACAACTAGACAAAATACAGACTATGGTTATGATATACAAAAAGTATATCTAGAGATGATGCTTACTGATGCAGAAAGTTTTGTGAGATGTCAAGCTGTCTTTGATTATAAATTGTTTGATAGAAGATTACAAGAGCCTGCTAAGTTTTTAAATGACTATGTAACAGAACATAATGCTTTGCCTACATTTGAAATTATAAATGCGGCAACAAAAGGAGATCTTGCACATCCAGGAGAATTAATGGAAAACCATTATGATTGGTTGTTGCAAGACTTTGAAACATTTAGTAGACATAAGTCTCTTGAAGCGGCTATACTTAAAAGTGCAGACTTACTTGAAAAGGGAGAGTATGGTCCTGTAGAAGATTTAGTTAAGAAGGCTGTACAAATTGGTTTACAAAAAGACTTAGGTACAGACTATTGGAAGGATCCTAGATCAAGACTAGAAGCAATTAAAAGCAACAACGGACAGGTAAGTACAGGCTGGCCAGCGTTAGATAAGAAACTATTTGGTGGATTTAATAGAGGTGAACTGAATATATTTGCAGGCGGTAGTGGATCGGGTAAGAGTTTATTCTTAGCAAACTTAGGTGTCAATTGGGCATTAGAAGGTCTTAATGTAATCTATTTGACGTTTGAATTAAGTGAAAACTTAGTTAGTATGCGTGTAGATTCTATGACTACTGATATTCCAAGTAGAGATATTTTTAAAAGTATCGATGATGTTGAAATGAAAGTAAAGATGATCGGTAAGAAGTCGGGTGCATTGCAAGTTAAGTATATGCCTACAGGAAAGAATGCTAATGATATTAGAAGCTTCTTAAAAGAATATGAAATTAAAACAGGCAAAAAAGTAGACGTATTACTAGTTGATTACTTAGATTTAATGCATCCTATTGCGGCTAAGATTAGTGCAGAGAACTTATTTGTAAAAGACAAATATGTATCAGAAGAACTACGTAATTTAGCAATGGAATTGAATACATTATTTGTTACAGCATCTCAGTTGAATAGAAGTAGTGTTGAAGAGATTGAATTTGATCATTCGCATATTAGTGGCGGTATATCTAAGATTAATACTGCTGATAACTTGATAGGTATCTTTACTAGTAGAGCAATGCGTGAACGCGGACGTTATCAGATACAGCTAATGAAAACACGTAGTAGTTCAGGAGTTGGACAAAAGATTGATCTTGAGTTTGACTTAGATAGTTTACGTATACGTGACTTAGGTGAAGATGAAGAGTATCAAGAGTTTTCGCAAAGAAAGAGTACAGTATTTGATCAGATTAAAAGAGGAAATGTACAGCCGATAGAAGACGAAACTGTACGTGAAGATCCTACAGAAGGCGACAGCGTAGGAAAGATACGTGCTACAACTGATTCAACAAAGCTAAAACAGTTTCTCAATAATTTAGGATCAGAGTAATTTCAGGAATGGTCAAGCATTCTAATAATTCTGACTACATACATGTAACAGATCAAAAACTATATACCCTGGGGGAATGGCGAAATTATGCTAAGAATACTGACAGACGAAGAAGTAAAGAAGATAACACCTGATGATCCGGTTAGGCCACATAAACCTGCTGTGTGGAGAACTATATGTGATAGAAAAGTGTATGGTCTTTTTAGCGAAGATGAAAAGTTACGTTCTGTTATATGTGTTAGCTTCACCCATATTGTTCCTAAAAGTGAAATGGAACTTGCAGGTGAAATAGCACATAGTCCAACTGTTGCGGTTTTCTATACTGTATGGAGTTATGATAAAGGTGCTGGAAGAGAAATAGTATTTAAAGCAGTTGACGAAATAAAAGAAACACACCCTACAGTAAAAAGATTTGTTACCCTCTCACCTATAACAGATATGGCAAAACGTTTCCATGAGCGTAATGGTGCAAAACTTATTGATATAAACGAATGGGCAGGGTGTCAAAACTTTGAATATTTTGTATGAGCAAACTATGGGTATACGGAGATAGCTATGCTGTTGATCATGCAAACTGCGACTGGCAGTGGTATAAGAATCTATCTAACCTACTAAAGGTTGACTACACAAGTCAAGCAGATTATGGTGTAGCAAATGAATGGATCTGTATGCAGTTTATTGAAAACTATAAACGCAATCAGATAGAGTCGGGCGATACAATTATTGTTGTAATGACAGCATGTGTAAGGCATTGGTTCTTATGGGACCATCCTAATATTAGTAACTATGAAAACATGATAAATTGGCCTCCGGGTAAGTTTGGTATCACTAAAGAACAAATTAGTGCAGTAGAACAATATTACAAGCACATACAAAAAGGATATGTAGATGCATGGAAGTATGACGCAACTACAGCATGGTGGAATTGGTATGCTAAAGAATTAAGTGATAAGGGTATCGGATTGATAGTCATTCCAGGATTTAATAACACTACTGACGTTTTACATAATGGTACAGTTCCTGTTAGAGGCAGTATGTTCCATGCTGTATGCGAAGCTGAGTTTACTAGTCTTGAAGCTATGGACAAATACTATGCTAGAGGTTTACCGGATCAACGTGTAAATCATATGCTAAAAGATAACCACCATGTACTAGCAGAGGGTATGTTTGATTGTATAATGAATAATAAACAACTACTACTAGAAGATTTACCTTGGGTTACTAAGAAGTTGAACCTTAACACAGAGAAGATGTTACGTAATCAACTTAGTCCTATACCCCTAAGATAAATAATACTATTATTAATAGGAGATAAGCATGGCCACTGGACGATTTGAAGCATATAGTTTAACTGCAAACAACCCACAAAGTCTAGCCCAAGGCACCACAGATAACAATACTGTAGCCAGTGTAAGTATTGTAAACAGAGGAAACTTTAACTGTAAAGTAAGTATTGCTATTACAGGCACTGTAAATGCAATAAGCAATTTAGAATATATAGATAAAGATGTAGAACTTCTACCAGCAATGGTACTTGAAAGAACTGCTATCGTAATCAAGAAAGATCAATACATAACAGTTAGCAGTGATTCAGCAAACGTGAGTGCAGTAGCATGGGGAGTTGAATCAGGAGATGCTGTGAGTGTTACAGCAATTCCAGATGTTACTACACCTCCTATACCAGGTCAGTTTATTGCCACAGGTGCATTTAGTCTGATGGGGCCATATATGTCTAATACACATGCTAATGGAACTAGCTTTATCATTATAGGTAATGCTGAATCACCAGGTAACCCTGGCGCATTTGGTTGGGCACAGGGTAGACTACTTGCTTATGACGAATACGGAAAATTTTCTTATGGTTCACAGGTAGTGCATCCAAACTACTTAGCTAGTGAGTCACCTTCAAGATTCCAAGCATCTGATGCTGATAGTTCAGGTAACGTATACGTAACAGGTAGACATATGAACGGTGTTAATGTGGGTGACATTGGTCAACGTCTAACGAAACTAAGTGGAGCAGGAGCAAAGATCTGGAGCAAACAGATTCAAGATGGCGCATACAGTGGTAATGGTTGGTATGGTGATGGATCAACTGTTGCTGTAAGCAATGACGGCAATGCTGTATATGTAGGCGGAGAAACAAGAGCAGGCCCTATTAACACAGGCACAAATCAACAGGTATGCATACTAGGAGTAAGAACTGATACTGGTGCATTAAACTCAAGCATTGGTAATGCTGTTGTTGCAAGCACAACTACAGCTGAAGCTAGAAATGCACGTATGACAATGGCTCCTGACGGCGACCTAAGGGTAGCTTGGTATGAGAGTGCCCAATCTAGGGTATTGTTTGCAAAACTTAATGCAACCACATATGCAAGCAGTTGGTGTAGAAAAATAGCATTCACAGACAACAATTCAAACACTGGCTTTAGTATATACGATCTCAGCTGTGATGCTGACAGCAATCTATACTTTATAGGCTCACAGGGTCTTTCAGGAGCAGTGATAGGAAAGTATAATTCGAGCGGTAGCATACAGTGGACAGTAGCACAGGACGGTCTAGTAAACTGTTATTTCGGCAATCATACAATTGAAGCTGTAAGCACTGGAGGTTGTGTTGTAAACATGAAGGTAGATCCTGGTAATGGAACATATGAAGGATATGCTCTAAGACTTGATGCCAATGGTGGCATTGCGTGGCAATATCAATTTGACAACGACTATGAACTCAACCATGCAACTATAATAGGAGATAGGGTATACTCCACTGACGACGACAGTAGGGTACACAAGGTACCACTAGCAGGTTTGACCACACCACAGACAATACCAAGTAGCACAGTTATAAGCACAGGCACTTTGTCATGGACTGCTCCTGGAACCAACGGTAACTCAAACAACCAACCAATAAGAACAAGAACTGAAGCATCATCAACTATATCAGTTGATCCCAGCTACTCATCACCTGCTACATATGCAACAGCAAGTGCTACCTATGATGTAATTAATACAATTGGTACAGGTAGCAACACAGTAACCAATCTATCATGAAACTAGAGTTTGGGTGCGGAGAAACTCCCACGCATGCGGGCTACAAAACTTGCGATATACGGGACCTTCCAGGCATAGACTACGTATGTCCTGCCACTGAGATAGATCAACACTGTACAGCTAACACAGTTACACACATAACATCAAGACACATGTTCGAACATCTGAGCTTTTACGATGGCGAAAGATACCTAGAAGCATGCATGCGTATACTCACATCGGGTGGAGAGCTACACATGAGCTTGCCTAACATGGACTTTCATGTACAGCAATGGATCAACAATTCAAAACTTGAACATGCACGAGCAGGCTTTTGGGGTTGGCAACGTGAAACCGAAACAGGTGAAGTATGGGACGTACACAAGAGCGGATACAACTACACACAGTTGAGTGCGTTGCTTGCAAGCAAAGGATATGTACGCACACAGAGTCTACGCAAACCTCTACACAAACATCTAGAGATCAAAGCCTACAAACCCTAGACGTAGTCTATATTTCCACTTACAACCACTCGCAGTTGATCTGTTGAATAGTACGGAGTTACAGAGTGCATCATTTCTCCTGGAAACACTATGATCTCGTTCTCCCATTCACTGTCAACTTCAAGTACATAGGGTGTGATACGTCCTAGTGCATCAGTGTAATGGAATTGGAAACTTGCTGTTTCTCTACCACTCTTGCCTCTTGCTTCACGCCAAGCTCGTTCGTCTGCTTGTGTGAAAGGAACACGTAGCCATAGTGCAAAGCTAAACACACCTGCGTGTGTATGTGCGGCAAAGTATTCTCCACTCTGCTGTAGATTACACCAAGCTGTTGTTAGTCCTATTGGCCGAGGTTGAACTGAGAAGTGCATGTCCTCACAGTACTGTTGTACCATTGGTCCTAACACCGCACTGAGTTCGTCCTTGCAGGGCTGATCAGTGATTTCATATTCACGTGCTATTGTTCCCACATGTGAATGATCCATCTCACGAGTATCTTCGCTGATGTTGTCAACCCAAGTGAGTAGATTTTTTACCTGATGATCAACTATGCTTGTACGCACATAGCCGAGGTTTGGAAACTGTATGCTCTTCATACACATACTTATCGGGTGAAGCAAACAACAAGCCACGAAGTGGTCCTGCGCCAGAAATGCCGCGAAGCGGTTAACGCAGATCCTAGCTACGAAGTAGTTTTAAGCAAAATTTGTGCCTTGGCCGTTAGTATGTTACTGTAGTCTACTATACAAACTGTTTGTGTGTAACCATGCATATTGACATCAAACACAGCCCTACAATTAGTCTTAAACTGTGTTTTACTAAAAGATGAGTCTTAGATACGGATGTTGAGTGTGCAACTCACGTTTAGCACACATTAGTCTAGAGGGGTTAAAGTGTATAACGGATCGTTTGCTAAAAACAGCATAGCATAGGTTCTGTCTTTGTCTGACTCGAACACTATAGTATTAGCACTTGACTGTGTAGTATGTACATTACGCACATATAAGTCTATGGTAGCTGTGTTTGTTATTAGATCCATAAACTCTTCCGCAGTACCGTATTCAAAGTTTAAACGTAGTCTGCACATGCTATTTGTACTTTTGTCTTGGTAGGCATAGTATTACTTACTCTAGTAGCTTGCCTGCTAGTGTAGTCCTGGTAGAAATAGATTAACTACGAAGTTGAGTGCAAGCGTACCACCAAACACTATGATCATAAAGCATACAAGTATAAGGAACTCTGGAGGAGGATCTTCCTTCATTAGTCAAACACTCCTAGCAGTATAAGCACTAGTATGACAAGGAATACTAGACCGAGTATAGATGATATAGCCATAGTAATACTTACCCGAAATGGGTTCTGTGTGAAAAAAATTGGTCGCGTAAAAAATTAGGGTGAAGTACTTATAGAAGTGAGGTGGTGATTTTGCATCGGTGGATTTTTAAAAAGACAGGCTTAACGCTTGCTAAGTGCTTGTAGTTACTAGCAAATATATACCCCGACCCCCCGAGAATTTTTTTTATTTTTTTTTCTCATAAAAAAAGGACAACAAAATTAATTGTTGCCCCCCGCCTACCGGCTTATGATTTCTGTTATGAAACTGCTACGATTCTATCGTCCTCCATCGTAACCTTTGCAAAGAACTCACGTCCCTTAAGCCCTGTTACTAGCGGACGGTGTGCTACTACAAACGAGCCTGTGCTCTTGTACTCCGGACCAAACATGCTGGTCTCCTCATAGCATAGTGGCTCGCCTACGCTTGCCTTAAGTTCCTTCTTGCTTGTGTATCCTGTTACTAGCATTGTCATTATATATAGCCCTCCAGCTGTTAAGTTATAATAAAGTTATACAGCAATTAGGGGATGCTGTCAACCCCTAATGTTAGGTAGTGTAACGCTCTCCTGTTATGCAATTGATCATGTCCACACCAGGCCCCATAGCGGCTCTAGCTTCCATACGCTGTTCTCTTATCTGCTCTGCTGTACGATTCTTCTGTGCAATCGTATACTCTGCAAAGAACTCCTTAAGGTGTGCATCACGTGCAACTGCTGTTCTTGTTACAGTAGTCTCATCAACTAGGCCTGCATCCTTAAGCTCTTTCATTGCATCAGCCATAAGCGGACGAAACTCTCCGCTATCAAACAACCAACCACATGCTCCGTCCTCTACATGAACTTCACCTGCGTTCCACTTGTCTATCATATAACTCATATTGTAGCCCTCTTGCTTTGTTATTATATTATACATTTTAGACTCAAATGATGCAAAGGTCAACCCCTAATTTAATCATTTTTGAACATATCTACGAACATCCATGCTAGTCCTACCATTGGAATAGCTATGCTTACGACTATGATGATTACTAACAGTTCTAACATTGTCTTGCCTTTGTGTTTGTTTCCTTACTTACACAATAGCAAATAAACAGTCTGAGGTCTACCTAGCAGAAGTAGGGGTTTCAATATAATAAGTTAGTCAAGGTGAAACCCGGGGAGCGAGGGCATTGCTCAACCCGGGTTTCTAATGATCGAGCAGAGCGTGAGGGCTTGCTGAGCTCGATCAGTACTGTGAACGCTTAAGAGGGCACCTAGCGTTTCATCACAGTATTTTCAGCCATTGCTTCCCACTTGTTGGGGAATGCCTTGGCTAAGTCGGCTACCTTAAGTACTGTTCTCAAAGACAGTTCACGTAAACGTGTCTTATTAATGTCAACAAAGTCGACGATCTCTTCGACCACTTCGTCTGACAACTTGTACTCATTAAGCATACCATCTGAAGTGATCTGCTTAATACGTAGCATCTTCTCTCGATCCGTATCAATCGTTAGATCGATATAGTGACAACGTGACTCTAAGGCCTCTAGATGATCTCTCATCTTCTTAGACTTAACGTTATCAAACTTTATGTTGGTAATGAATATCGCACTACCTTTGAAGTTGAAGCTGTCTGGCACACCTTCGTTCCTTAGCTTGAAGGAATCAGTGTTCCAGCAAATGCGTCTGTTCTTCTTTGAATCCAGTGCCGCCTTGAGTATGTTCAGGCTAAGCTCGTCTGCAAAGATACTATCACAGTCATCAAACACTACAACATTGTCCTTGTCGGCCATCTTGTACAGCTTGCAATATAATCCTATTGCTGACATTGCACCTTTGATAACCTCGTACTTGGCCGGACGATCATCATTAGCAATCTCTCGGATAAGATCATGCTTGCCTAGCACCTTCTCGACACCATGTGACTTACCAACACCTGGAGGTCCTGATACGATCATTGCTCGCACATCGCCTTTCTTGGTTGCCTTGGTCATGTCTTCTAACATGTCGAATCGCTCACGCAGTCTATCAATGGTCTCCTCATCGGTCTCTTCTCTCTGAGTAACCTTTGCTTCTGCGCCTGCTGTTTCGTAGCAGTCTGCATCAGTAACTGAGATCTTAATGTTCCTATCTGGGAACCCACCAACCTCTAATGCATTTACGGTAATGTAGCCGCCCTTGGCTCCTACTTTAAAACCTTCTACTAGTGGAAACACCATACCAGTTAGATCGACATCCTTGCCTCTGATCTTGTACGTGCCTTCTTTCAATTTAATATTTGTCATGTAGCCCTCTTCTGTTGTGCCTAATTATGTATACAGTATAACCTCAGTTAACATGTAAGTCAACCTCTTTTGGTAAACTCTTTTATTAATTTATGATCCGCATCTGTGAAGTCATCCATCGATGTTCCGAATGGAGCTCCGACCTTCGTAAGCAAATCTCCCACATGGCTCAGGTGATTGAATACAGCAATCTCCTCGTCCTTGAGTCCTGTCATGTCAGCATACTCGCTGTAGTCCATCATCTTACGACCTAGGTCAGCCAACCTCTTCTGATCTTCGGTTGGTTCAAAAAATTGCATCTTTCCCATATAGCCCTCGCTGTGTTAATTGTTCTTACAGTATACGATCATTAAGATCGAATGTCAACCCCTAAATTATTATAATCCTACCGAACTGGCGAACATACTCAATAACACATATGCCGCCAACGCGAAAGCGATCCCTACGATCAATCCCTTCACGCAACCTCCTCTTCTGTTATTCCCCTTCTGGAGAAGTCCTTGGGTGCCATCGGTGATACCTTGATCACCTTGCTGAGGTAATAGTCCCTACAGCTCTGCACCTCACCTGCATCGTCGGGCAACTCATTAGCCCACTCAGTCACTGTCTGGATGTGACATGGGTACTCCTTAAAGCCCACACCGTTCTCCATACACAGGGCGGCTACGAATGCCATAGCATCCTGCTCCCTGTCCAAGTCCTCAACTAGGTACTCTGACCCAACCTTGAACTTCCAGTAATGGTTACCACTGGAGAACTTTCCGTCCTCTGAGTGTGCACCATAATTTTCTAAAACCTGAGTTGAAACTATAAACATATTGCCCTCGCTTTGTTAATTTCTTATTATATACAGTATATGATCTTTAAAACCTAAAGTCAACCCCTAATTGTCCAAAAACTCTTCGCACTCTTCAACCTCGCGGCCTTCTGCGAATAACATCAATTCCACAGCCAATGCCCGTGCCTGGGACCTAGTCAACTGCAACGAGTTGAAGAACTGATCTCCTAGATCCTTGCTAGGACCACGTGGTTTACGTTGAGTGACTTGTATACAAGCCAACCTATCTTTACCGCCCCAGAAGCGGGTTTGAGTTAATTCGTTCTGTGCTTCACAGCCTGGAACATTTCTTAATTCTGTAGACATACTTCCCTCCTTAGTCTAAATCACATACCCATTGCATGATACCGTCATGCTCGGACCAATCACAAGTAAGAGTCTCTCCACTCCACCAAGGGTTCTCAATTTTCATCTGTGGTGAACCTCTAAATTCACAAATGCCTAGTTCGACCATCTTAACTTCTTTTTGGTCGCCTACTGTATTAAAACCTCTGTTGATAAATTGTACTAACATTTTGCCCTCGCTTGTTTCTAACTATACATATATCATAGCACCTTTTAGATCAAAGGTCAACCGAAAAATTAAAAAAAAATAAAAAAACTTTGGTCCACCCTGCAGGACTCGAACCTGCGACCTACGGTTTAGAAGACCGTTGCTCTAATCCTGCTGAGCTAAGGGTGGTCTCAAAGTTGGTGCTCGCACCCGGACTCGAACCGGGACGCTCTTCATAGCGACAGATTTTAAGTCTGTTGTGTCTACCTATTCCACCATGCGAGCTTGAATTAAAAAGTAGATTGGAGCCCCACCGCTCTCTCAATCCTGGCAGTGTCTATTGCACCTGCCGCCCGAGGTGTTGCTATTCTTCTAAGGCTAGCATCTTCTCCTCGATCTCTTGTTTGATCTCTCTGCAATTACGAACCACATATTCGTAGATCGCACCCTGGCGATCCTCATCCTGCATCTTAGGATGATTCATTAAGATCTGGCAAACTTCTGCCTTTGTGAATTCACCGCCGAGCTCGATCAGCTCGATGTTGTCGTGTCCGTTCTTAACGAGGATCTTAAACCTGCTGACGAAATCGTTAGCGAATCGGATCTTAGTGATCCCGTTCAATGTTGAAGTTCCTGCTACGGAATAAGTTTTAGTAGTCATATGCAAAGCCCTCCTAGGCATAAATTAAATTACTCATACAATATAGCACCATTGCCATACTGTGTCAACCCCTAATTAATGTGTCGCTGTCTTAGCAACGATGATGCTACCTAGCACCACACTAATTAAACCCCAAAACACGATAAACATCATCTGTCCTATCGTATTTGCATTCTCGATGCATCTGCCATCACAGTCGTTAGCCGAACCGGCTACTGCCATAAGTCCTAGCACAATCATCAATCCACCTAATGTGTAAAATACTGCTCTCATTTTGCCCTCTTTCCTAATTGTTATACTTACAGTATACAGTCTCTAAAACCAAAGGTCAACCCCTAATTAAAATAAATTGACCAATGACCCCAGGCTAATCCAATTACTAGAAAGAAGAAGAATAAGCCTATCATTACCACAGCCGCTTTGAATGCCGCTTCAAGTATCTGTGGGGCGAATTTAAAAGCTAGATAGGCCAAAGCAATGAATCCAATTATCTCTAACATTATTCGTATACCTCGCCAAAGTCTTCCCACTCCTGCTCCCAGCTAGGCTGACCATCGTCCTCATAGTCCTCCTCGTCCTCGATGTCGACGAATTCGTTGCACTCCATCATGTCCTTGACATCGTCCTCGGACATATATTTGACACAAGCCATGATGACAGTGTCTCTGTCAAGGATTCCGTTGTCGATGTCCTCGAGCAGTTTATTTGTAAAGTCTCTAGCCATTTTGCCCTCTTTCTGTTTTATTAATTTATAATTCAATATAGCAAATTTAATTGCCGTTGTCAACCCCTAATTTATAAATATTTGCTCCAAAATTCATTCCACGCTTCGCTTACATAATCCTCAATCTCATCATCTGTCATATCAACCAAATGTCTATGCTTTACAGCAACCGCCATCGCCTCGCTTACATGTTCGCTTTCTTTTACAGCGTCCTCAACCCTAGCGTCAAATTGCTCTTCTAAATCTAAAATATAACTACTCATTCCCATTTTTTTAGCCCTCTCGCTTTTTTATTTTATAGTTAACACTAGCACAAAAAAATGCTAGTGTCAACCTTTTTTTTATTTTATTTCACAACCTCAACAATTAAATCATCTTCACCTATCTGTCTGTGTGCTATACCCTCCTTTTTCATTTCATCAATAACATATAACCAAAACGTTCCGTCTAAGTCTACGTCTAAGTTTACATATTCGTCGTCTTGCATACCTTGTTCGCTATAATCAAAATCTAAGTATTCTTGTAAGTCCATATCAAAATCACAATGCTTCACCATGTACTTAAACAAGTTATTTAAAAAAGCTGTGTCCGTATAAATCATACCGTCGCTTTCTTTGTCCTTTGTTTTGTTTATAAGTGCAGTCTCCACGTCTCCACCATCAAACCATGTACCATCTTCACCACTACCGTCATAGTGTACAGTACCCGCAAGTCCACCACTCCATGTGTTGTCCCCATCATCATAGCTAACTAAAAAGTTCGCGTGTCTTACCTTTACACCTTTTGCAACCGTACTCCATAAACCTCTGTTACCGTCAGTCCATATTCTGTTGTTGTTTACGTCCACGCAAATACTAAATTCAGTACGTGCTTCGTCAAAGTAAACTTCAACGTTTTCGTTTGCTAAAAATGTTTTTGCTAGTTTTACAAGTGTTTTATTGTATTGCATATTTGCCCTCATGCT
>MDTB01008942.1_pt1 | contig 21305 bp, 19 predicted proteins | sample 811161 | NCBI WGS metagenome assembly MDTB01 (sample SAMN05326650, study PRJNA326480) | marine metagenome | isolation source: seawater | place: Mediterranean Sea | collected 2009
TAATTGATTATTCAAGATTCAAAAAAAGAAAATTTGATCTAAATATATGAATTTTTTATATTGTTTTGATTCTAATTATAATTCTCAAGGCTTAACTTCAATTAATAGCTTAATTAGACAAACTACTATAAAATTATCAATATTTATAATTCATGAAAACCCCAGTTCTATTATTGACCAAATAAAAAAAATTAATAATAAAAATATTCATGATATTCACGTCTATCAGTTTGAGAAACAAAATGTAAAGTTTCCTAGAGTTGAAGGTACTCATGTCTCTGATGCAACTTACTACAGGTTATTTATTAGCGATTATCTGCCTAGGGAAATAGATTTTATAACTTATGTTGATGCAGATATATTGTGCCTAAAAGAACCAAATAAAGCAATTCAAGCAACTATTGATAAAATGATTCAAAGCAACTCACCTATCGCAGCCCTAACTGAATCAACGGGAAATAAAGAAGATATAAAAAGACTTAATTTAAATCAAGAAAACTATTTCAATGCAGGTGTATTAGTTATAAACATGCAGAAGTGGAATAAAAAAAATGAAGAGAGAGGATTTATTGACAATTTAAATCAAATAAAAGATAAAGTTTTGTGGTGGGATCAAGATGTTTTAAACTTTACATTTGATGGTGAGTATACAGAACTAAATAGCTTATTAAATTATCAAATTGAGCCAAATAACAATTACGATACAAAAAAAATAGAAGAAGAAGTAATATTTCTTCATTACCTTGGAAATACAAAGCCGTGGTCTTTTAATGGTTTAAAAAATAATTATTCAAAATATTATCAAGATCATTATAGAAAAATTGAAAAAAGTAAGTATCATTTAGTTTCCAAAAATTTTAAATCTGATTATTTAAAATTTTTAAAAATTTTACTATTTAATTTTAGAGAAATTGATTACAAAATAGCTTTTGTGTATGAGTCTAAAAAATCACTATTTAAAAACTTAAGAAATAAATTACATTGATAATAGGTCATTCAAGTCTTTATTTAGGTACTTTCTATAATATAATTTTAATATGAATGATATAAATTTTTGGGAAAACTCTATCAATGAGGGTTTCTATGATAAAACTGTTACGAATGGACTCAATAGTAACAGAGATATCCAATCACAGTGGCACGATATTACTTATAAAAATGTTCTTAAAAAAATTAATCAAGATTTAAAAGTACTAGATTATGCATGTGGTTCAGGAACGTTTCTTGGAAGATATTTGCAAAGTGAAGGCTTCGGTACTGACATTATCGACAAGCAAGTTGATTATGCAAATAAATTATATGGAGACAATAATATTTTTTTTTACTTAACTAATGAAAATATTGTAAAGAATTCTCCTTATGAAGTTGTAACGATTTTGGGGTTACTTGAGTTCTTGAATGATTCTGAAATTAAAAAAATTTTTAATGAACTAAAAGATGTTATTAAAAATGATTCAAAAATTATCATTACAACACCAAATTATGGAAGTTTCATGAAGTATATCGAAAAAATTGCAAACAAGATTGGTGATGTTGATTATTCAAGCGTAAATGTAAGTGATTTCAATGAAAAAAAGCTATATAAAACATTAGAAGACAATGGATTTGTAGACATAAAGATATCTAAAGTTGTAAATTTTGGTGTTTTCTTTTCAGTACTAAGTAACAGAATTGGATCACTTATGAATTCAACAATTGCAAATATTACATTTAACAAATTTGGATATATTTTACTCGCCGAAGCGTACATGAAAAAATAAATGTCCCAATTTAATCAACTTTCAGTCATTCTTCCAACTCTCAATGAGAAAAAAAACCTAGAATACTTGATACCTCAAATTATTAAAGTTTTAGAATCGGAGGAAATTTTCGATCATGAAATTATAGTTGTTGATGATGGCTCAACAGATGGCACTTCTGAATTAATAGATTCCTTAAATAGTAAAAACTTCAATGTATACTTTATTGAAAATAAGCCAACACTTAATTTACCTCTATCAATTTATAAAGGAATTGAAAATTCAAATTTCAGAAATGTAATGTGGCTGGATGCTGATGGCTCAATGGGTAGTAATGCTGTTTTGAAGATAATAAAAGAAATAAAGCAAAATCCAGATAGTGTGGTTATTGGCTCCAGGTTTGTATCTGGTGGTGGTTACAAAGGTCAAAACGAAGACGGTTCAGAAAATTTATTTGGAATTATAAAAAATATAATAAATTCAGAAGATTCTATTCTTGCTGTTTATTTGTCTAAATTATTTAATAATTTATTAAAAACACTTCTAAATTCGAGTGTTAAAGATATTACAAGTGGATTTATTGTTGGAAAAAGAGAGTACTTTAATGCTGATTGTTTTGTAGATTCCATTTATGGCGAATACTTTATAAAAGTCATATCAGATCTTGAAAAAAATGATGTAAATATTTCTGAAATTGGATACTTTTGTACACCGCGACAATTTGGTGAGTCTAAAACAAGTTCTAGCTATTTAAGATTATTTAAATTAGCTTTACCTTACATAAAAGCTTCGTTAAATTACAGGTAGATGTATAAAGTTTTAGATAAAAACAATAATTTATTAGCTATAGTTAACAAAAAAATTGATGACACAAAAAGTAAAAACTTTTTGACTAGTGATGAAATGTCAATGCAATTTGCAACTTTTAATCTCAAAAAAGGCGAAGAAATTAAAAGACACATTCACAATAAGCAGGAAAGAATGATAGAAACCACAGCTGAGGCCATCACAATACTAGAAGGGTCAATGAAAGTAAATCTTTATGACTATGAACACAAATTATTAGAGCAGGTAACTCTAAACAAGCATGAATCTATTATTTTATTTGAAGGGGGACATGGCCTAATTATGGAAGAAGATTGTCGTTTTTTAGAGGTAAAACAAGGACCCTATGACCAGGAAAATGATAAATATCATTTTTAAATATGATTAAAGTTTTTGAACCTAAGCTAAACTTCAAAGACAAAATCTCTGTCTTGAAGACTATGCAAAAAAACTTCATTTCAGGAACTTCTCCAACAGTTCAAGAATTTGAAAATGAATTAGCATCTAGATTTGATAGAAAATATTGTGTTTCTTTATCAAATGGGTCAGTTGCTTTAGATGTTGCTTTGCAATTATATGACTTTAAAAAGGATGATGAAATAATCGTTCCATCTTTTACAATCATATCTTGCCTATCAGCAATCTTAAGGACAAACGCTACCCCAATATTCTGTGATGTAGATATTAATTCTTGGAATATGACAGTAGAAAATATTAAGAAAGTAATAACAAACAATACAAAAGCAATCATACTGGTTCACCTTTATGGTCTTGTTGGTGAAGTAAATGAAATTGTTGAATATTGTAATGAAAATAACATAATCATAATTGAAGATGCAGCAGAATCACATGGGCAAGTAGCGGGCGGTAAAAGATGTGGCTCTATAGGTGATGTTTCAACATTTAGTTTTTATGCAAATAAACATATAACAACTGGTGAAGGAGGTGCTGTTTTAACAGATAATAAGCAACAATTTTTGAAATTAAGACAAATGGTAAATCTTGACTTTGAAAGCAGTAATAGATTTATTCATAATAATCTTTACTGGAATTATAGACTTGGAGGGCTACAAGCAGCGCTTGGTTTATCTCAAATAAAAAGCTTAGAGAAAACAATAACCAGGAAGATTGAGCAAGGAAATTACTATGATCAGCTTTTTGCAGATTTATCCAATTATTTGCAGCTTCCTCTCAGAGAATATAGAGGTGTAAAAAATCATTACTGGGTTTATGGAATTATGCTTAAAAAGCCAGAACTAAAAGGTGAGCTTACTGAGTACTTATTAAATAATGATATTGAGACTCGACCATTTTTTTATCCATTACATCTACAACCAGCTTTGCCACAAATATATAAAGATTTAACTTTTAAACCTATTGTTTCTGAAAAATTATATGAAAGTGGTCTTTACATACCTATTGGTAATCATTTAACGCAAAAGAACCAAAGATATATATCAAATAAAATTCACAATTTTTTTAATTAAAAAACTTTAATTTGTATCCTTTTAAATAGTTGGTTAAATTACGTCGAACATCATGTTTAATTCCAAATAAATCAAATCCAAATTGATCTTCAGATAAATTTATTAATTTTTCTTTTATGTATTTTGGGTGATCTTCGATATTTAATCTTAAAGTATGATGTTTGAATCTAGTTTTAATCATTTCAGACCATGCTGCATAAGCTAATTCTTCTGTTCCTCCACCTCTGTCACCCCATTCTCCAAACTCCTGATACCAGGCTCGTGCAAAACGTGCTCTGTCTTTTGAAATAACATTTTTTGTTTTAAACACAGAATCGTAATTCCAAATTGGAATTTTTATTAAAGGAAAATCATCTGGTTTTAACAACTCATTATTTAATGTTGGTTGACAAAGATCGCCACCTCCGTTCATTTTAATTTTTGGAAATTTTTTTTTGTTTAATGCAATACACATATTCGATTTTATATGATATCTTTCTGGACTGAAGATTTGATACTTTGGAAAAGTAATTGTTGGTAAATCATTATATTTTATTAATACATTTCTTAATTCATTAATATTTTTTTCATGAAAAAAATTATCAATATCCATATGGATTACCCAATCTCCGGAGGATTTTTCAAAACCTTCCTGAAAAGTTTGACCAATATAGCTAAATTTAAACTCCTCTGGCCAGCTTTCTCCTACAGTAACAACTTCATCTGCAAAATCTTCATAACAAGAAAGAGCATCTTCCCAAGGGTCCATTCTTTCTGAAGGGTTTGTCATAGATGTAAAAATTGATATTTTCATATTTGATAAATAAGAATAGTGCTCTGAGTTATTAAAAATATAAATAAAATTATTAATAAATTGCCTGCCTTTAAAGTGAATGACTCTTTTTGAGACAATTCATCAATTTTTCTAAATAATAAAAAATAAATTGGAATAATTATCAATATTGTAAATCTAGGAATTGGTGCAATATACGAGTACCACGCAGAACCAATTATAAGGATTAGAGAATTTAAGAAAATATAGAAACTAAAAGAGTCTTTGTTATATTTTTTTGGTTTTGAAAAGTTAGTATATTTTTTTAAATAAACAATAAAACAATAAAGTAAAAAAATTGATATTGATATAGAACCAGTAAATTCGTTTATCGATGTGTAGTAAGTAAATATACTTTTAAAACCTTGGAAAAACCTTTGAGTTATATCTTCTACCGTGTGTTCGCTTAAATATTTACTTATAGATGGAATATTATCTTCAGGCATATTTGGCCAATTTAGCCTATCTCCATAAAGTTTCGTACCATTCTCCACTTCTTCCCAAGAGTCATACCAAATATAGAATGTTGTATTTACGTTATAAAATATATGACCATTAAATTTGTTATAATTTTCAATTAAATAAGGAGCACAGAGCATAATAAAAATAATGAAAGATAAAAATGAATTAATAAAAAGTGTTTTTGCTGAAATTCTTTTTTTATATATATTGATTAGGCCAATAAAAATCAAAGATGAAAAAAATAAATTTAATCCTGTAGCCTTTAATAAATATAAAATTGTTGAGATAAAACTGAATTTAATATAATTGTATCTGTCTGGTGTTTCAAGTAAATCTTTTGCATATAAACAAAAGAGTCCGTACGTAATATAAAATAATGGTTCTACAACAACATCATGAATATAAGATATGATCGGAATAAATATAGTAAAAACCACGCAACAATAAAAATAAACTTTTGAATTAAAAAATGTCCAAAGTTTTAGTACATAAATGATTGAAAATATTATCACAAAGAATATATTTGTTGACTGAAATACTCTATATTGAAAATCTTCCGATAGATTATTTGAATAAGACACATACATAAGATAATTAAATAATGGCATTCTATTTCTATCACCTAAGTACCAATTATTTTCAGAGTCATAAATTGTTTCGACGTGACTAATGTAAGCCAACTCATCGAATTGTGGACTATTACCTTGATTAAACATTAAAAATGATGAAAGAATAGCAAATAGTATAAAAATTAAAATTATAATTATTTTTAAATTTTTTTCTTCTTCAAGTTTATAAATTAGTGTTTCAATTTTATTCATAGAGAAATATTTTATTCGGTATATAATCAACATTATACATACAGAACAATCTTGAATTTGAAATTGAACAATTACAAATATTTAAAACCAAATTTTTTTCTTTTTTCTTTGCTTACTTTTTTTTGTAATGGATTAATTTACATTATTCAGTTTTACTTAAATAAAGATAAAGTCGACTATTTTTTATGTACTAATATAAAAAACTATACATACAATATATTTTCAAGAACTCTAAATTTAATTTATCCAGAAAGTTGTGATTTAAAAATTTATGCAGAAGGCGTGTTTAATATTAGTTCATTTTATAGCCTTTCAGAATATGTGTATCTAGATAGGCCGCTTTTCGTTTTATATATTGCGTTTTTTTACAATATCTTAAAAATTTTTATTTCATCAATTAGCTCCATTGCTTTGTTAAAAATTAGCTTTTTTCTTGGGCAGTTATTTTTGACTAGTTTAATTTGTATTTACTTACTTAAAATATTTAATTTAATGAATTTAGATATTGGAAATAAATTCATTTTTCTTCCTTGGTTAGTATCAGTCTCACCAATGTTTAAGTGGCATATCTTTGAATCTACCTCTATGACTTTTACATTTCTTATATTTATTTTAGGAATTTATATAATCATTAATATTAAAAACATAAATTTAAGTATTTATTTCTTTAGTATTGGATTCTTATTTTTAATTCATCGCTCTGCATTGTTAATCCTGGTATTTTTTATTTTTAGCAATCTTATAAATAAATCATTAAATAAAAATAATGTTGTAAGTACTATTTATTTTTTTGCCCCAGTTATTTTGTACTATATTTCTATTTATTTATTTTCCAGTTTTTCTGATCATCAAGCACAGGAATATAAACAATTTATTTGGATTTTAGATTTTCTACAAGGAAAAGAAACATATACAAGCGGTTATTTTTGTCAAACTCCCAAATTAGCACTTATTTGTTATAAAAATGACTTGCTTATGCTGGCAAGATACTTGGCAGTTCCAGCATCTGTTTGTGCATTTTATTTAATTTTGAATTATAAAAAGTTACCTCACTCCATAAAAGAGATTTTATTTTTATCTACTCTTTTCTTTTTAATTATTAATTTTTTCTGGTTATTTATAGGATGGTATCCTCCTATTAGATTTTCATATTATGGTTTTGGGAATTTTATAATATTCATTTTGACTTTAATATTTGTAAATTTGAAAGATAGAATTTCAAAATTATTATTTATTTTGGGGTATTCTTTTTATTTTATATTATTAAACCACTGGAATAGCCCTGTAGTAATAGAACAAAGTTTATTTATAAGAATTTCAATATTCTTTTTTATAGGATCAATAATCTCTGAATATTTAACAAAAAAGATTTAGTTTTTATAATCAAAGTATTCTTTGATTGTTTTAGTTACATATTCAAGTTGCTTTTGCTTTATATTTGGCCAGATAGGAATTGATATAATTTCCTCACTAGCTTTTTCAGCAACTGGAAAACTTTCATCAATTCCATGAGCAGGTAGAGATGGCAATGTTCTCGGATAATAAATTGCTGAAGAAATGCCTTTAGTATCTAAATATTGTTTGAAATCGTCTCTTTTGCCATCTTTAATTAATAGAGAGTAATAATTGAAAGTTGAGTTTGAATTATCTAGTAACTCTATTCCTTTAATTGATGAAAAGCTTTCATCGTAATGCTTACCGGCACTAATTCTTTGATTTATCCAAAAATCAATATTTCGCAATTTTAAATTTAATATAGATGCCTGAATCGAGTCTAATCTTGAATTGTATCCAAAAACTTCATTAAGGTACTTAGTTTCAGCTCCATGGTTTTTAATCATTTTTGATTTTCTATAAATATTCTCATCATTAGTTACTATTGCACCTCCATCCCCATAAGCTCCTAATGTCTTAGTTGGAAAAAAAGAAAAACAACCAGCATCTCCTAAAGTCCCGAGTTTTTCACCACAATAATTAGTACCAAAAGATTGTGCAACATCTTCAACTATTTTTAGGTCATATTTCTCGGCTAACTCTTTAATTTTTTTCATTTCAGCTGGATTGCCAAATAGATGAACTGGTAAAATTGCACCTGTATTTTCATTTATTTTTTCTTCAATTTTATTTACATCAATATTGCAATCCTTACGATTAATATCAACAAATATTGGTTCTAAACCAACTTGGACAACTGCTTCGGAAGTTGCAAAAAAAGAAAAAGACGGAACAATAACTTCTTTTTTTTCAAGATCAAGAGCTGCCAAAGCAACCATTAATGCGTCTGTACCATTTCCTACAGAAACACAGTACTTTACATTTAAAAATTTACATAAATTCTGCTCAAATATTTCTACATTTTTTCAACCAATAAAGTCACCATTTACAATATGATTTTCCAGTAAATTAGAAAGCTCTTTTTTATTAGTTTCATATTCATATTCAAATTCAATAAATGGTATCTTCATTATTTGTTATTTAGCTCTCTACTCTCTTGAACATCAAATAAAATTCCAAAAAGGAAAAAGATAAAAAATAAAATTATAGAAGTTGTCAATGCAATAAATGTAAGCTCTGGAACATAGCCACTATTTACATATTTTGAAATTGATCTATATGAAAAAATAGGGATTCCTGTGAATAGTATTAGAAATGAAAACATATAACTAATTCCTGCTGGTGAAAGGTTTTGTACTATTAATTTTTTAAATACTCTTGAGAAAAAAAGTTTAATTAAGAGATAAATTAATTTTGGAATAAAGGTAAATAATTTAATTCCACTTTTCTCATCACCATAATGGGGTTTAACTTCTATATCTGTTACTTTTGCATCCGCAAGATTTAAAAGATATAAAAGATGACCTGGATACCCATATCTTTTTATTAAACTTTGAATATTTAAACTAGGTAAAATTTTTAGATTTAAAGCTGTATAACCCATTTGAGGATCCATAATATGATAATATCCAGATGCAAATTTTGTTAATAATGTAAGTAAAGTGTTACCAAAGAATCTATGTTTTGGCATTATATTTGAAACACCTTTGTACTTAAGACGATTTCCTTTCGTATAATCAAATTCTTCGTTTAGCACAGGTTTAATTAAATTAAAAAAATCTTCTGGTAGAGCCTGTGCATCACCGGGCATTATCACACCAATATCACAATCATTTTTGTATGCTTCTTCGTATCCTTTTACAATTGAATAGCCAACGCCTGAATTTTTTTTATTATTAATTAGTACAATTTTTTTATTTTTTTCTGATAACTTACTAACAATATCTGAAGTATTATCTCTAGAACAATCATTTACAACAAAAATTGTATCTACACTATCTGGAACTGAACTAATTGATTTAGTAATTAATTTCTCTTCGTTATAGGCAGGCATAATGACAGCTATCTTTTTTGAATCAATCATTAGTGTGCTCTTTTTTAATTATATTGCTACTTTTTTCTAAAACAGACACAACTTTATAAGCGTGATCAATATCATTTATATCAATGGTTCTATCTTTTAAACATTTAAGAAAATATTTTGCTTGTTCTTTTAGAGGCTCCTTGTTTCCAACTTTAATAATTTTTGTTTTATGACTTTCAATCACTCTGGTCTTTTTATTAATTTTAGTGTTATATAACCTTAATTTTTCAACATCTGTATCTGAAAAAACAATAGAACCACGTGTACCTACAATAGTAAATCGCTGTTCTTTAAAAGGATGTATCCACGAAACAAAAATATGAGCTTTAATTTTGTTAGCGAAAGTGATTAAGGTCAGTGTGGTATCTTCTATTTTTGTATTAAGTACCTTGTTTGATTGAACATCAATCTTCTTAATATCAGATTTTATAAATTCTAATATTAAAGAAATGTCATGTGGAGCGAATGACCATAGCACATTTTCATTGGGTCTTATTTTACCTAAATTTAGTCGATTAGAATATGCATATTTTAAATTTCCAATTTCATTATCTTTAATTAATTTTTTCATTTTTATAACTGCAGGGTGGAAATGAAGCTGATGACCTACCATTACGATTTTTTTATTTTTTTTCGCAATTTTTTTTATTTTATTGACTTCTTCTAAACTCATTGCAATTGGTTTTTCTACAAGTACATCGACTTTTTTCAAAGCCTCTTTTGCTAATTTAAAATGTGTATTAGCTGGTGTGCATATTACTACTGCATCAACACTTGAAATTAATTTTTCAAAGGATTGAAAAAAATTATATTTTGTTTTAAAACCTTTTGATAATTTATTGTTTTTCTCAAAAATACCTCCAAGCACACCAAGTTCGTCAAATACGCGTGCTTGATTTTTGCCCCAATAACCAAAACCAATTACACCTATTTTCAATTTAGCCATAACTACAATTATATATACTTACTAATATTGGAAAAGAAACATATGACATATATAGACAAAACTGCAATAGTAGAAAATAACGCGAAAATAGGAAAAAACTCAAAAATTTGGCATTTTACCCATATTATGAATAGTGCTGAAATAGGAGATAATTGCTCAATTGGTCAAAATTGTTTTGTAGGTGAAAATGTTAAAATTGGCAATAATGTAAAGATTCAAAACAATGTTTCAATTTACGATGGGGTTATTGTTGAAGATGACGTATTCATTGGTCCAAGTGTAGTTTTTACAAATGTTAAGTTTCCAAGATCAAAGAGACCCGTTGGCAAGAATTATGAAAAAACAATTATTAAAAAAGGTGTAAGTATTGGAGCAAATTCAACAATAGTTTGTGGAGTAACTATTAATCAAAATACATTTATTGGCGCGGGGTCTGTTGTAACTAAAAATTTAGACGAAAATGGGTTATATTTTGGAAATCCTGCACGTTTTATAAAAGCAATTGAAGACTAAGAACTTTTTTCTTTGAAAGTAGTTTTATAAATTATATTTACAAAAAAGATAATACTTATCAATACAACGATATAGTAAATGCCAGAAATTTGATCTGCTTTTTCCATAAGTATTTGAAATTTTTCATTATTAATTGGAAGTCCTAATTTATTAAAAGTTGCATTAACTGAAGTTATAGAAAAAATAAAAATTATAGGTTTTAAAATTAGCAACCCAAGATAGCTTGTTATAAATATTTTTAGATAAGCATCGAATGACAAGAATGAATGGAGATAGCCGCTAAGGTAGTCCTTTTGAGAATACCAAGACATTTTTCCAAATGAATTGAGAGATTTTTCAAGGCTTAATTGTGTATCGACAGTTGTTTCAAAAAATAAAGTAGAAAAAAATGAAAACACAGATAAATAGATTAAAACATTAGAAAGCTTTTTCAAATTTATCTTTTCTTTATTTGCATAAAATACAATAAGAGCAATAGGTGTTAAGTTTACAACATATCTAAATCCATAACTAGAGCCTGTAGATTCCCACATTGCTTGAATCAAAAATACTTGTGCAAAGCTCAATATAAGCAGTATGTCTGAGCTCTTTACATTTTTTTTGATTAGGCCACTGAAGAAGTTATAAATTATAATTATTGTAGAGATAAAAACTATAGGCTGAAACCAAAGAAGACCAAACTCTTGAGTGAATAATATAATTATAAAGTTTTTTAATAAATCAAATATGTAAACAATATTTTCAGTTGTGTTTTGTACAGCGATAGTTGCTAAATTTTTACCATAAACAGTAGATGCATTTAGAGTGAATTCACCATAAATCTTTTCAGATAATATTAATGCCAAAAATAAAAATCCTGAAAAAGTTAACAAGAATGTTGGTGTTAAATATAAACTTTTTTTGCTTTCTTTGAAAAACAAGCTTTTAATTATTAGTGGCAGTAAAAAAATATAGAAATACACCCATTTGACATAAAAACCTAAAACTATAAAAAATGAAATTAAAAAAATCATTAAATAATTTTTCCTATTATTGCTAAAGAAATATGCACTTAAATAAATAATAATACTCATTGAAAAGACTTCATATGCGTGAGTCATGCTGTAACGTTCTAGTGCATAGTAGGTAACACCTGATCCTAAAAAGTATATAAAAATGTGAAAGGGATTGTATTTTATTTTTAAAATATCCATTGTTTTAGTAAGTAGATTTATAGAAATTAAAATATAGAATATTGAAGAAATTGAATAAAAATAAATTTTAAAATTTGTTATCTCCAGTTCAAGATTAAATAAATTTAATAGAACCTTATCTAAATAAATTCCTAAAAGCATGAAAGGAGCAGCAAAAATTCCAGTGCCAGGAAATCCTATCGGAGCAGATTTGTTTTTAAAAAATCTCGACTCATCATACACTCCCAATTGATTTGAGTAGTCAAAATCAAAATCTTCAACAATTGTTTCGCTGTGCATAAAATAGTCAGAGTCATCACTGCAGCAATATATGTCATCTTGTAATCTAAAATCAACTTTAAAAAATAATGAAAATCCAATAAAAATAATAAGAATTAGAGGGTATTTTTTAATCTTCACTTTCTAGATTATAGTTAATAATAATTTTTTAAAACTATTTAAACCACCTTAGGAAAGATATCTATTTATAATTTTTAAGTATCTCTTTGTTGAAAGACCATCCAAACCAATATCATGAAATTTACTTTTCACTTTTTTTTGATTAATGTTTTTTTTAAAATACAAATCATCATTAGTAATGTATTCTTCAATTTTTTCTTCAAGGAGATTCTGGGAGATTATTTCACCAAACCTCAACATTTCATCGTCTTGAACACCTTCTCTGAATGGATTTGGTGAATCAAGAAAAAGTACGGGTTTATCTAAAATAATATAATCAAGCGCTATAGAAGACCAATCGGTGATTAAAATATCTGAAAGTTTTAAAAAATCTTCTGTATTTGTATAGTTTTTAAATTCTTTTAAATCTAAATATTTTGAGTTGTCTATATACTCTTTGATTTCGTTTGGTACTCTATCATTCATATGCGGTCTATAGATTAATAAGCAGTTTAGAGTGCTCATTATTAAATTAAGCTTTTTAAAAAACTCTAATTTGTTATATGGATATTTATCGTCATTAAAAATTTTCGGATTGTGTACCCATGTAGGTGCCATGAGAATAATAGTTTCAAAATTTAAATTATACTCATTTTTTAATAGATTTATAATTCTATTTTTTTCTTTTGTAACTTTGTTTGAAAATTGAATTAAATTATCAAGCCTCCCATAGCCAGTAACATCAATATTGGTTCCTGAGTAATTGAATTTTTTAAATAATTCCTTGTGGTACTGTGACATTAACCAAACATGGTTAAATTTAGAAAAATATTCAATACTATTTAAAGCATCCTTATGATATGGAATTCCATGGTTTGTATCGATAAAGATAATATTTTTTAAAGACATTAAAATTTTATAAAAATGTAGACCATGGTCACATATAAAAATTCTACAATTAACCACTTTGACAACATCTTTTAAACTGAGACCATATAGTAGATTTGTATTACCTTGTTTGAGTAAATTGTAATATTTTTTATCTAATGTTAAATAAAAAACATCTGAATTTATTGCAATTTTATTTTCGTATATTGCTTGTAAATTTCCGTAAAGTTTATGTCCATACAATACAACAATTTTTTGATTTAATTGTTTTTGAAACATTCTTGTTGGAAGAGCAATTAATAGAACTATCAAAGAAGTTAAAAATATAAAAAAATGGCTTATATTATGCTTATCAAATTTCATTTTTTAATTTATTTAACTCATTTTCATAATAATATTTTCACAAACTTGATTATTTTTAATTATTTTTAATTTTCTGAATTGAAAATAATATAAATGTTGAAGCTAGGCTACAAAACCTATCAACGATACCAATTTCAATTAAACTATCCAAACTTAACTGGTGTAATGAATTTATAGATAATAATGCAAACTCTCTAACTCCTAAATTGGCTGGTGTTAGGTTAGCGATATTTGTTAAGCTTATGCCTTCAAAGATATACACACCTTTTAAAAAACTATAAGCATAACCAAGAACAAGATTAACTTCAAGAATAACTACTATGACCCCCGTAAAAAATAAAGCAAGTAATGAAGTATTAAACAGCAAACTTTTTAAAAAAACTTTAATATTTATAATGTTGTCTTTTCCAAATATTGTTTTTCTATTCAATAAAAGCAGTTTTAAAAAAATAATTAAAAACAAAGATAGTAAATTAATAATATTTATTTTGTTATCTAAATACAGTACAAAAATAAATATTGAGATGTAAATTAGTTGAGAGTATAAGGTAAAACTAAGGTTTTTTACTATAAAATTTTTGATACTCATGTTGTAATTTTGCCTAAGATATTCAATTCTCATTCCAGCTCCCAATTTTAAAGGGCCAACTAAGTTTCCTAGGTAATTTAAAATAGTCAACTCACTAGCTTTTGAAAAATTAATATTAATTCCAAGGATTTCTACAATTTTTTTAAAGATTATTGAATTAAGTAATATGATAAATATTTTTAAAAAAATAATAATAAATAAAAACAGAATAGAATCAGTAAAAATAATCATTAATTTACTTTTATTTAAAACTGTGTAGTCAACGAAGAAATATATAAAATATATAGAAATTAAAATTTTTGCGTATTGAAAAAGCTTTTGCATCATAACTTTAAAAATTCATAATAAATTCTTGAGCTTCCTTTTGAATCATACATTTTTGACGATTTCAAAGCATTAGAACTTATTGAAGTTACTTCTTCTTTTTCAAGTTTATTTATTTTATTTAATATTTTTGTAATACTCTCAGCGCTTTCACTTTTATAAATAAAACCATTTACACCATCTTCAATAACATCCTCGCAGTTAGTTTGATCAGACGCTATGACTACTTTTCCAAAATAAAGACCCTCTAGTATTGTTACAGGCATCCCTTCTGATACTGGCAATCCTACAAGACTATCTGAAGGGACAATTAATATATCCGAATTTTTAAAAAGAACTTTCTTTTCTGATAATCCAACTTTTCCAGTAAAAATTACTTCATTTTCTAAATTTTTTTCCTTAACCAATCTCTTCAATTTATTTTCTAAATTTCCAAAACCAGCAATGATAAGCTTGTAATTTGAAAGTTTACTAAATTCACTAAAACCAGCAATCAAGTCTTCTAAGCCTTTTTTTTCTACTAATCTTCCTAAGTAAAGTATGTACTTTGATTTTGGTTCTAATAATTTTAAGACATCATAATTTTTGTTAACTTGCTCAATGGCTGTTGAATCAATTCCCATTGGGTATTGAAGTAAATTTAATTTGTTTAATTCATCTTTATTTAAAACTAACTCCACACTTTTAAATATATTTTTTGAAGTTACAGTAATACCAGAACTAGATTTAAGAATTATTTTTGAAATCTTTTTCCCAAGACTACCTAAGTAGTAGTTTAATATTTTTAAATCACTTGAATGAATCGTGATTTTATATGGAATATTATATATTTTTGATACTATAAAACTTGTTACAGCTTGAGGTGTAAACCAATGAGCATATATTAAATCAGGTTTTTCCTTTGAGGTAATTTTGATTACCTTTATAAGTTGACTTAGTGTAAAAAATAGTAATACCAGATAGTAAAATTTACTTTTTTTAATTAAATCTGTAATACTCTCTACACCAATATTTTCATATTTTTTACTAAAAAAATATCTAAAATTATATATTTTAATTTTTTCATTTTCTTGAACTGAACTAATTGTGATGCCAGGAGAACAAATAATAAACTCCATATCATCGTAATAAGCATTAATATTATTTATTTGATCTAAAATAAAATTTCCTGAAATTGAATTTCTTACATTTGGAAAAGAACTTGTTGTTATTAAGATTTTCATTTTCTTTTTAAGAATAGTCACTAATGACTGAAATGTTTAAGTTCTTTTTTGAAGTAATAAATTAAAAAAATAAATGAATATTCTATATGTATGGTTAAATATGAAAAGAAAAAGAGAATACCTATTGGAATAAAATATTCAGAGACTTCTTATAATTTTTTCAAAGCACAAAGACATATATAATGTTAAAGATTAACCACTGACCCATTAATTTTAAGATTAATAATTTCTCCATATTAGTATTTAACAATTTGAATTTATGGCAAAAGTATAGGTGGGTTGTATCCATAAAAAATAATTATATATAAGGGATCTGCAAGATTGTACACAAAACTAGTTAAGGCTTCAATAATTTCATTTACAGATCTAATATCTATTATTTTCATATCTCTAAACAAATGTGAGGGAACGTTTATAAAAATATTCATAAAAACTGGAATTAAAAATAAAATATTGAACTTTTCGTTAATTACTTTTTGTTTGTCAGACAATAAGTTGTTAATTAAAAAAATAAAGAAAGTTAGTAAAAGCCACCGTCCCCAATCTTGTGCAATAAAGAACAACGCAAAATAAGGAGAGATTATGAATAAATATTTTAAAAACTTATCTTTGTCCATTTCAACTGCAAAAAATAGAGATATAAAGAATACTAAAAATACTAAACCCCAGTTTGAGAAATTATTGTAGAAATTAATACCTTGAATTATTTCACCGAATGCACTATTAATTGGTTCAAAATCCTTATTTAACCACTGTGGAGCACCCCAACAGTCTTGTTCTCTCTGGAGTGTATTATTTTTATTAAGATTGTTAATTGCTGTACATAGTTTTTCGAAATTTGATACATATCTAAACACAGTCAGTAAAAGAATATTAAGAGGAAGTAAGAAGAATGCTGAAGCATATTTAAACTTCTTTATATCAAAATTACCTTTTTCTTTGAGAACATAATAAAGAGTGAATACAAGAAATATATATATCCCATAATTCAGAATTAACAAAGTAGCTAGAATCATAAAAACTGTGAAGTTAACTTTTTTTCTTTTGCCCAAATAAATAAAAAAGTTTAAATAAAATAAATCTCTTCTAGCAAAAAAGAAGTCAATATTTTGAACAAAATATAATAAACCAAAAGGATTAAACAGTACAAATGTTCTGAATAGAATGTTTTTATCTTTTATTAAAAATAAAATATTTAAAATAATGTGATAAAAAGATATTATTCCTATTGAAAAAATAATATATTTTGGGCTTATACCAAATTTATTTAATTGGAAAAGTATTTCTCCAGAAAAGCCTCTTCTAACTATGCCACCTTGGTAGTTAACAAGCCATTCATTATATGGCCATCCATTAACAAATTTATAAAAAAAATCAGGTATAAATATGTATGAGAAAGTTACCCCGATAGTTAAAGTTAAAAAAAATGCTAAATCTAGTCTAAATTCCTCTTTATATTTTTTTGATATTGACATAAGCCCAATATGAATAAGAGCCAAAGCTACTAATAGTTGTGATAATAAAAGTATTGGAGAATTATTCATTTTTATTTATTATACAAAGTCATATTAATTTTTTTACAAAACGTGGTCTACTTAAGTTTTTAAGTGTATGTATTTCTGAAAAAATTTTGTGGGCGCTACAGGATTTGAACCTGTGACTTCTTCCTTGTAAGGGAAGCGCTCTGCCGGACTGAGCTAAGCGCCCTTATTGAAAATAATTTTAGTTCATTTAGTGACTTAGTTGATATATATATACTTCACTATTATTCACTTATTTCTGAAAACATACTTATGAACAAACCGATGCCTTTATTGTCTGTATATTTCATAGTATTTTTATATGCAGTAGAAGTATTTGGTTGAGCATCTGAATAATTTGTCATATCAAAGATAGATTCAGAACTCAATATTTCACGGGCAATACCAACGTCTGTTGAAACAATGGGAGTATTTGTTATTCCGCATTCCATGATTGCTTGAGGACCTCCTTCTTTTCGTGATGAAACAATGTACATATCTAAACAGTTATACAGTTCGTTTAATTCAGCTTGAGTTACACTTTCAAAATATTTGTAATTTATATTATTTTCATCAAATTTTTTGATAATATATTGCCTTCTATAGCCTGTTAAAACAACAGTTAAATTTTTTAATTCTTTATTTAATTCACTTATAATTTTAAAAAACTGATCTGGACCCTTGATTAATTTAGGTGAGGCTAAATCTGATCCTTCCGTATCTCTTTGAAAAGAACCAACAAGGTAATCATCTTGATTAAATAAATATTTTGATTTTAAATTTTCATTATTTTTTATATCAAAAAATATATCTGTATTTATCCAAAACGGAAATGTATAAATCTTTTTTTTAGTGAGTTTTTCTAAGTCAATCTTGGTTTTGTTTGAAATTGCATGATAGTAATCTATATATTTGTCCAATTTTTTAAAATTTTCCAACCCTTTTTTATCAAAATCACTTTCTTCAAGGTGATGAATAGTACAAACAACAGTCTTATTTTTTAAATGTCTCTTTGGTATTTTCTTCCATGTCCATGGTGAAATAATCCAAACAATAGTTGAATTTTTTATTGAATCGACAATTAGATTTTGGTTTTTATTTATAAATTCATTTCTAAATCGATCTACAACCCAGGACTCATTTAAATTAGGTATAAAAATTTTCATGACTATTAATATGGTACTAAAAAGTTGAAGAAAGAATCTAATTAATTTAGGTACAAAATTAAATTATGAATAAAACATTAACTGCAATTGTTCCATTTTACAATGAACAGAATACTCTCAGGGAGTCAGTAGAGAGGCTTGTTGCTATAGATTCTGTTAACGAGATTTTACTGATAGATGACTGTTCTTTTGATTCATCAAATGAAATTGCAAATTCTTTACAAGAAGAGTATCCAAATATTAGATTATTCAAAAATAAAATAAATAGTGGAAAAGGGCAAGCTATCAATACCGCTAAGAAACATGTGAAAACAACTCATGTAATTATTCATGATGCTGACTTAGAATATTATCCAGTGGATATTAAAAACTTATTTTCAGAAGTCTTAAAGTCTCCAAATTCATTAATTCTTGGGTCAAGGTTTATTGGAACAAAAGAAAGAAAAAATATATATAAAAGAACACTTATTGCAAATAAAGTAATGTCACTTTTTTTTTCATTTGTAAATTTATATAAAGTAACTGATATTGCGACTTGCTATAAACTATTTCCAAATAAATTTTTTCAAAATATAACTTTAAAAGAAAATGGATTTTCGATAGAAGTTGAATTGCTAAGCAAATTTTTGAAATACAATAAAAATATTATTGAAGTTCCCATAAGCTATGAGGGTCGTTCATATGATGAAGGAAAAAAAATTAAAACGTCAGACGGATTCTTATATTTGATTAATACTGTTAAATATCGTTTGCTCTAACTGCACCCAAGAGAGTTGCCACAATTAAGACATTTATAACAAGAACCATTTCTGATTGTTATGTGACCACATTCATTACACGCAGGAGCATCTCCCATCATGTCGCCGAGAACTTCCTGAACAGTAGTCACAGAGTTTGATATACCTTCGGTAGCTTTTTTAGGCTCAGCTTCCTTAGTTTTTGTTTTAGCAACTTCTTCTTTAACCTCAGCTACTGGCTCAACTTCTTCTTTAACCTCAGCTACTGGTTGACTTTTTTTTTCAGCAAGTATTACAGGTTCTGTATCTTGGCTTTTTGTTTCTTTTGGTGGTACTTGAACAATATCTGTTCTATTTAAATACTCTAATCCTAGAGCTCTGAAAACATAATCAACTATTGAGTTACTCATCTTAATATTTTCATGGCCTTCAACCATACCTCTTGGCTCAAAAGTTTGGAATGTAAATGTATCAACAAATTCTTCAAGAGGAACACCGTATTGCAAACCTTTAGAAACAGCAATTGCAAAGCAACCCAAAACGCCTTTTAATGTTGCACCTTCCTTAGCAATGTCGATAAAAACTTCACCTAAGGTACCATCAGGGTATTCACCAGTCCTAAGATATACCTTATGTCCGGCAACTCGCGCTTCTTGTGTCCATCCAGTTCTTCTTTCAGGCAATAAGAATCTTGGCCTATTTATACCAGCGTATGCTCGTGAAGGACTTGTTCCAGGTGCAAAATTACCTTGAATAAGCATTGCTTCTTCTTCAATAATTTTATTTACTTCAGGATCGTTTTCATCTGAGTCACCTTCATCAGAGGATGCTGAAAGTGGTTGAGAAGCTTTTGAGCCATCTCTATATATAGCTATAGCTTTAACACCTATTTTTGCGGCTTCAAAATAGCAATCTTCAATATCTTCTATAGTTGCTTCATTTGGCATATTTACAGTTTTAGATATTGCACCAGATATAAATGGTTGAGCTGCAGCCATCATCCTAACATGACCCATGTAATGAATAAAACGTTCTCCGTCTTTTCCACATTTATTTGCACAGTCAAAAACATTTAAATGTTCTTCTTTTAAATAAGGTGCACCCTCAATTTTTTGAGTTCCACATATATGGAGGTTTGCTTGTGCAATTTCATTTCGGGAATAACCTATGGTCTCAAGTAAGTTGAAGTCAAAGGAGGTATAAGCTTCTTCTTCAATACCTAAACCTTTTAAAGTTTCCTCACCTAAAACAAAAACATTAAATGCATGCTGAATTTCGAAAGCTCCTGGAAGTGCTGCTTCTATTTTGGCTACATCTTCCTCGCTCAAGCCTTTTTCCATCAATGATTGTTTATTCACATAAGGTGAGTCTTCTAAAGACATTGATCCAATAACATAATTAATTATTTCATTAACTTCACTAGCTTCATAACCAAGCGCATCTAGTGCGGGACCGATAGACTGGTTTGCTATCTTCATATAACCACCACCAGCAAGTTTCTTAAACTTCATTAGTGCAAAGTCAGGCTCTACACCTGTTGTATCACAATCCATAACAAGACCAATAGTGCCTGTTGGAGCCAAGACGGTAGCTTGAGCATTTCTGTAACCATTTTTGGTTCCAAGTTCAACAGCACCATCCCAAGAAAGTTGTGCAGCTTCTAACAAATATTTAGGACATAGTTCTTGATCAATTGCTAGTAAATCATGACTTAAGCTTTCATAGTCGCCTGAATCATATGCAGCTTTTCTATGGTTATTCATAACTCTCAACATATTTTCAGAATTTTCTTTATATTTAGGAAAAGGACCTACGATTCCAGCCATTTCAGCAGAGGCTTTATATGCTTCTCCTGTAAGCATTGCAGTTAAAGAACCAGCAATAGCTCTTCCTAGTTTTGAA
>MDTB01171000.1_pt1 | contig 21305 bp, 16 predicted proteins | sample 811161 | NCBI WGS metagenome assembly MDTB01 (sample SAMN05326650, study PRJNA326480) | marine metagenome | isolation source: seawater | place: Mediterranean Sea | collected 2009
TAAAAGATGGCAAAGGTTTGATCCAATGAAACCTGCTCCTCCAGTTATTAAGACATGTAATTCTTTTTTTTTTTTCATGTTATGCAATAAATTTCCAGGAAATACATTCTTTTTAGTTCTAATCAAATATGTTTTACCGTCTCTTTATTTTCAGTTTTATACTCTAGAGAGAAAAGAAGAAAAGGCAATAATCTAAGCAACAATTAGTGGATAAAACACAAAATGATTTGCTCAACTTAGGTTTTCTGATGCACCTTGTTTTGAAATAAAAGGCATTGAGTTTCTCTTAGACTCAATTTTAACTTTTGAGGAACCCCTCATTAACTCCGAAATATTTCAGTATTCTGTCTAATTAAACCTTTTACCTTAATTCTGCTTTTAATGTATCTCTAGCTTGAAGAGTTAGACCTGTGGAACCCAAGATTTGGTTTAAGGTGCGACTATACAAAGATAGCGGTTGCGTTGCAACAAAAATGACGTCATCCGGACGCATTTCAAACTTGCTTGCAAAATTTATTCTAGTGGGGTCAGTAATATCTAAATGATAGGCATTGAAAATTTTCTTATTTTTCCTTAATACATATATTTGGCTAAAATCGGAAGTGACTGTATTCAGAACAGGGCTTCCAAACAAAGTGTCAGAAAGTGTTTGCCTCTCTATAGAATTTATTTGGGTTGATCTCTGAGCTCCTGTTTCACCAACTATTAATACATGTTCCTTACGGTAATTTAGTGGCTCTATAAAAATCTTGTCATTAGGAAACAGTCTTATTTTTTTTCTCGATTTTTCAAACAAATTTAACATTGATACTACATACTTGTTGTCTCCTCTTAAAATTTTGATTCTGATGTCCGAGCCAGGAACTGTCTTTATGTTGGAACTAGATAGCAACTCATCTAAATAAATTGGTCTTGAAAGATATGGTATTTTAGTTGGACCATCTTTTTGTGAAATCATAATAATGTTCTTACTATTAAATCCTGTTATAGCGAGTTCAAAGTCGATTCCGTAGTCTTCTTCCAGAAATTTTTGATAAATCTGATCCTCAAGCTGTAATTGACTTAAACCAACTGCTTTAATCCTTCCGATCGGTGATATATAGAGATACCCATCTTCTTTAACCACTAGATCTCTTGTCAATAAAACGGTGACATCTTCATTATTTTTATCAAAGGTAGTGAAACTGATGACATCACCAATTCCCATAATATATGGACCGGGATCGTTTTGCTTGGGTAAAAATTCCTGCATGGCTTCACTAACTGGCAAGATTTTTGCCGGTTCTCTTAAGTTACCAGCCTTTACTACTCTTCTCTTATAATATTCTAAATTAGCTTTTTTTGCTGTTTCTAATGTCATCGGAATGATAACCACCTCAGTATTTTCTTGATTTGCGGTTCTTTCCGATCTTGAAATCCCATTTAATTGGATGGGAAAGTATGCCTGGCCACATCCCCCTAATACTAAAAAAAACACGAGAAATGACCGAGTCGCAATCGTATAGATATAACTCAAAAATCTCTGAGGTTTTCTCATCTTGTTATCGCTAAAGCAATACATTTCGACCTTTCAGCGCTGATTTCTTTTATAAACTTATCGAGGTCTTTAAACCCAAACTTTCCTTTTCTCCCAATTAGGATATAGTAATCACAGTTGCGAATAGTTTCCAATTTAGTCAGCTCGTCAATCTTATGATTAAGATAAAGAATAATTCTGTCATACCTGTTATATTCATTTCGTAAAGGGAAAAAATCTCCACTCTCTAATAAGCAAGCGTCATCCTCTATTTTAACAAACCCATTTTCTCTGGTGGTTTCAGAAAGATTGGGCTGAGCCTGCTTTGGTTTGCTTTTATTAAGCTGCAAATATTGCTCAGGAGATCGGCTTGTGTATACTAACGTATTTTCTTTTTTTGAAAAAATCTTCCCGATTGAATTAGAAAAATTTTCGCCAGATCCTTTTCGCAAATAACCTTTTTCAGAAATGTCAACTACACATCCAATCTTGCCGGCATTCAATACGTCATCCATAAAATTTAAGCCAAACGCCTCCTTTTTTCTTTCCTTCAAATAATCATAATCTCTTGATGACAGCTGAATCTTGTTTTGTATCTGACCTAGTCTTCTTAGTTGGGAGAGAGTGTAAACAGTTTTATTTAAATATAATTTAGAATATGAATACACTGATACTAGAAACACAAAAAAAGCAGCAAAAAGAACCAAAATTATTTTCTTTCTTGGACTTTCGGGATAAAGAGGAGGGACTGCTTTCGAGTAGAGTTTGACACTATCCAATGAGAGCGCACCTGCCTGAACCGTCTTAGCTACTAATTGATCTTGGAGGTTAGAGAGATAAATTGTTCGTTTTCGAATTTCCGAGATCAAGGTATCTAAATTCATTTGTTTTTTTATCAAAATCTCGAGTTCGTTTTCTCTTTTAGCGCGCTGATCTTCTTTTTTTCTCAAAAAACCTTCTAACCTCTTAATTTCCTCTTTTATTCTTTGTAGGACGTTAAAGTCTAAAACTGAACCCTTTCCAGCACTTTCCTGGAGCTCAGACATGTCTGAAATAAATTTGCTGGACAAACCCATTTTAATTCCAGAAGCCTCTACAAAAGAAAAAAATTCACTTGGAGGTCTTGAGGCCAGTCCCTTTAAAGTCCTCAAATTTTTCAAAATGCTCATTTCAAATTTTTCGCTTTGGCCTAAAGCAACTATCTTTTGCTGCAGAGCGGCTTCTACCCCCATTCCTAAAGATAGCTTTGAATTTGGATCAACTAGACTGGCATTACTTATCAGAAATACTTCCAGTTGGTCTTCATATTTCTGAAGATCTTGTTGTGCTTCTGCCAAAATTTCTGAGAGGTATGTCATGGACCTCTGAAAATTATTTTCCTTCGTTTCCTGTTCTATCTCAAAGTACTTTCCTACTATTTTGTTCGCCAACTTAGCTGCCAGATATGGATCCTCGGCTTCAATTGATACTGAGTAAGCGGTAGTTGCCGCACCATTATGTTGAAACTTCTCGACTAACATCATTTTTTTTAAACATTCTAATACAAGATCTTTTTTTTGTTCCTCACTTGGAGCAGAAATTTTTGCTACTCCTAACAAACTAAAGATATGAAAGCTTGAGTACCTACTTGGAGGGGTGTACTCGCATTGTTTTCGCAACTTTCTGTCAGATTCATCACCGTCGCCCACAACTCTTTCAAGAAATTTATTTCCTGTTATTTTTGGCAAAAAGGCTGATGCAGGAAGGGCTAATTGGGAAGAAAAAGGTATAGCCTTGGCCAGGCTTGCGGGAATCATATTTTCGCTAATATTTTCCTGTTCAACCTCTACAACCGCTTTCGCAACATATAAAGGACTGATTGTAGAAATGAAAAGTAAGGATACTGGAATAGATAAAAGAAACGCTATAAGAAATAAAAATTTATCATTCCAAAAGGAGAACATAAGGCTGTTGATGTCTATAAGAACATCAGAATCTTCATCTTCTATATTACTCATGGAAGGGCATCAACCTTATATTAAGATTTTTATTTTTAATACGAAAAAACCAAAAATAAAAGGAATTTCTCACCTCTGATAATTTCTGCTCTTACAATAGCATTGAAAATTAGTGGGTTTGAAAAATAGATCTTTCAATCGTACTCTACATCAAACCATATTTTAAATTTAACCTAATAAAGTGCGATATATTTTTGATTTCGAAACCACTTTTTAAAAACTTAGCAAGTATAATTAAAATCATTATTAACATGCATAAATTAGAAATTCTATCGCTTTAAATTTTAGTTTATTCTGCCTACACTAATATAATCCTTGAAACCGTTACTGATAACTTCGCTCTTTGAGTATACGTTTCGCAAGTCAGCCATAATTGGGGTCCGCATAACGCTCGAAATCCTGTTCAGATCCAAAGCTCTAAATTCATTCCATTCAGTTAGGATAACCACCAAATCTGCTCCTGAGGCTGCCTCATAAGGACTACTATACCATTCGCTTCCTTTGAAAATCATCTTACCTTGGCCTTCTCCTTTACGATCTACGATCCTTATTTTCGCATTTTTCAGTTGAATTTCAGGAATTATGGTCAGGCTAGGTGCTTCTCTAATGTCATCAGTATTTGGTTTAAATGTTATTCCAAAAAAACAAATTATTTTGTTATCAAGATGCCCGTTAAAAATATTATCTATTTTTTCCACCATCCTATTCTTTACCTCTGAATTAACTGATATTACTGTTTCGACTATTCTTTGTCTGGCTCCATACATTTGGCCAGTTTTGATAAAAGCAAGAGTATCTTTCGGGAAGCAGGACCCCCCATATCCAGGTCCTGCATGCAAAAACTTACTCCCGATTCTATTGTCTAAGCCCATACCTTTTGCTACCTCCTTTACATTTGCTCCAGTCTTTTCGCAAAGAGAGGCTACTTCATTTATAAATGATATTTTAGTGGCTAAAAAAGCATTTGAAGCATATTTAATCATCTCGGCGCTTTCTGGATCTGTGTAAACGATAGGGAAGTCCCTTAAATATAAAGGCTTATAAATTTCTTCCATAACTTCCTTAGCGTAAACACTATTAGTGCCTACAATCACTCTGTCTGGTCGCATGAAATCATCAATTGCTGAGCCCTCTCTTAAAAACTCAGGATTGGAAACTAACTCAAAGGTCAAGTCTTTATCATTTTTAAGTAATTTACTCAATATTTCTTTATTTGTTCCAACCGGAACCGTCGATTTTATAACTATTACCATGTTATTACTAGAAAGTTTCAAAATCTCTTGAATAACTGCATAAAAGCTATCAAGGTTAGCTTTGCCGCTTAATTTCACTGCCGGCGTGTCTACTGCAACAAAAAGAACACTCAGTTCATCAATATATGAATTTAAATCAGTACTAAATATTAAACGATTTGCTTCAACATTCTTTTTTACCAATGCTTCCAAACCAGGCTCATAAATTGGTATTTTACCATTCTCTAAGTCTTTAATTTTATCCTTATCTTTATCAAAACATATAACACTATGCCCAAAGTCTGAAAGACAAGCACCAGATACTAGTCCTACATATCCAGTCCCTACTACACCAATTTTCATTTTTGATCCTCAACCATTTATTTTATAATATTTTTTGTACCAGATAAGAAATTCTTCAAGACCTTGATCAATTGAAACCTTCGGTAGAAATCCTGTAAGCGACTTTATTAATGAAATATCAGCATAAGTATGAGGGACATCCCCAGCTTGCATTTCCACATATCTTTTTTGAATTTTGAACCCAAGCTTTCTTTCTAATATCTCAATAAAATTTTTTAAACTCACAGGCTGTGCGCTTCCTATGTTAACAACTCTCCAAGGCGCTATGGGAGAAAGACTATCACCCTTTATTGATTTTTTATTATCTTTCGGGTTTATCGGAATGAGGTTCATTATCCCTGAAATGAGATCATCAATGTATGTAAAATCTCTTTGCATTTTTCCATAATTATAGATTTCAATTGGTTCACCTGCATAAGCACATTTAGTAAACTTGAATAACGCCATGTCAGGTCTTCCCCAAGGACCATATACCGTAAAAAAACGAAAACAAGTAGTTGGTATGTTAAATAGATGAGAATATGAGTGTGACATAACTTCATTTGATTTTTTTGTGGCGGCATAAAAAGAAAGTTGTGTATCAGCTTTATCAGTTTCTTTATAGGGCGATTTTGAATTCGATCCATAAACTGATGAAGTGGATGCAACCAATAAGTGCTTGCAATCGATCTCTTTCGTAGCTTCAAGCATATTGAAAGTACCTATCACATTTGAACTTAGATAGCTTTGTGGATTTGCAATAGAATACCTGACCCCCGCCTGAGCTGCTAAATGAATCACTATTTCAGGTTTAAATTCTGCAAAAATTTTTAATAATCTCTCTTTATTTTCAATATTTAATTTATTGAATAAAAACCGACTATTTCTTTTTAGGGTTGTAACTCTTTTATTTTTTAACTCAATATCATAATAGTTACTTATTGAGTCAATCCCTAGTACATTCCAACCTTCAAAAAGAAGTTTGCTACACAAATGATAACCAATAAACCCTGCAGCTCCAGTAACTATGGCTCTTCTACTATTTGTTTTGATCAACGAACCATTTCCTTATTTGATAGAGATTAATCAAAAAAAGTGACTATCGGATAAAAATTAGGCTTACCATCAAGAGTTTTCTTAAACAATGTCTTTTTTTAACTTTTGAGTAATTTGATTATATCGCTTGCTAATTCTTTACTTATATTTTCACGAGAGAACTTTTTAATAAAAGTGCTTCTTGGTGTGTCTATGATTTTCAAGTATTTCAAACTTTTTAAGGCAGCATTCACATCTCCAGGCGGAAAAATAGCAACATTTTCTATTTCCCGCTTTAAAAATTCTGCAGAATAACCTAAAACTCCTGCCCAAATAGGTTTTCCTGTTGCAGCATATTCGAATATTTTTGATGGTAGTACTTTTTTAAAAGCATCAAAGTCTCCTAAATGTAAAAATAATACATCAGCTTTTTGATATTCCTCAATTAGCTGAGTACGGCTAATTGGTGGGAAAATATCTACATTAGATAATCCAGCAGCCAAACATTGTGAAATGAGTAGATTTTTCTTGCCTCCATCTCCAAAAATTCTAAAATTGATCATTTTTTCACTTTTTAAGGCTATCCTATGAATTATGTCATGTAGGCCCTGTCCCTTTCCTATATTGCCAGCATATAAAACCTTTAAAACTTTATCTTTTGGCTTTTTGATTATGTTATGAGGTGAATACTTTAAGAATTCAGCGTCTATTCCGTTGGTAAAAAATGATAGAGGTTTTTTGGGATAACGACTATTGAAGTATTCTTTAAAGCCCGTCGAAACCAAATTAATTTTATCTGCTTTTTTGAATGCCCACTTCTCTGAACATGCAAATACCGGTATTACCAGTCTGCGCATCGCCTTAGGAAGAATATCCCTTATAGTGTCAACGAAAATATCCCTTATATCTAAATATAACAGGCAATCTTTTTGTTTATTCGCTATCCAAGCTCCCAGTACAGCAGTCATCAATCTACTCGAAGTGGCGTAAACCAAATCATATTTTTTTGTTTTAATTAAATTTCTTACCTTAACTGCGAAGACCCCAAAAGTTATGGATTGATCCAACATTCCACTTTTATGGGTTGGGACAGAAATTCTGGTAATAGTCAAAGAACTTTTTCTTTCTACCGGAATAGCCTTACGTTGGTATGAGTTATACCTATTTGGCAACGTAGTAACAACATCTATAAATAAATTGGAGTTTGATTTTATTAATTCATTCACTAAAGCCTTTGACCGAAAAGAACCGGCACTTAGATCAGGATCATAATAAAAGCTTAAAAATAATAATCTCACTTAATTTGGCTCCTACCAACGCATCGTAAAGCCGCAAGTAGCACCCTTCCCCTTCATTTCAATAAATTGATTAGGTATTTGATTTCCAAATTCAGGTGCCCATTTGGACTCTCTTATATTTACCTCATCTAGAGAACAATTAAAATATATGATGTCATTTAACGATTTTAATTCTTTGCACTTTATTTTTTGTTTACATTTTACGTGAGGGTGCAAATAAAGGCGCGATACCCATTTTTTAAAATTACCATCGATGTTATCAATAACTCGCAAACTATTCCCTGTTAACACCCATCTGCGACAATGAATGATCTTAGAAAAATAACCACTATAGCCGTTATGAGACCCCTCAATTACAATTTTTTTCTTTCCTTTCTTGACCTTAATATCAAAAGGTGAAGCTCTTCTCGCCACACGAAAGCTAGCCCACATTTCTGAGGAATTTCTATCATTTATTTCCACTGTATTATGTGCTCTGGTACTTCGCTGATGTTGTCTAGTTGAGCCTATATTATAATCCGAAGTACCAGAATTAACCACTAATCTTCTGCCAAAAATTGACAACTCGAAACTCAAAGTATCCGCGTGTGCATGCCCTAATTGATAATCAGGACCTAGTCGAGCAATATCAACTATCAACGTAACATTTTCATGTTGCGCCCGGAGATACCCACTTTCCCTTAGCCAAATACAATTATCCTTTATTTCAGGAGTATTAAACCCATACCTTGCAGCATAATTTAAAAGTGATCTCGGTTTTGGAGCTATTCGAAACGCTGCATCATTAAAAAAAGCTATTTCTTCATCTGGGTGGGTCATCACATTCAACCATTCACACATCATTGGGATCTTTTCCTCGCAAATTTCAAGTAAGCTCAAAATTTTTTCTATCTTTGGAGGATTGTTAGTAGAACATAAGCTATAGATATCTATCAAATCTTCCAGGATAATTGAATGGTACATCGCACTTCTTTCAAAATGACCACCATCTGATAAAATCTGTTCACTCACCTGATAACTCATGATCTTTATTCCCTTTCTCAACCACTTATCAGCCTCTTTTCCTCTGAAAAACAAACCCAAAAAAATTAATGCTTTCGCGTTTGCTAGCAAGTGATTACCAAGGATATGGAACTCTAAACGAGTGTATAACCAACGTCCTTGAACTGCCAAACTTTGCAAACATTCTTCTGGCAAAGTGTCAAAGGAAAGATGATATTTTATCCAATTAACAACCCGAAGAGATGTAGGGTAAGGTTCCCAACCCACTTCAAATGCAGGCGGATTGCTCTTAACCCAATCTAAAAGTATTTTTTTATTAAAACGGTTGGTTATATCTCTATTTGTGGAATTAAGATATTCGAAATAATGTTGGTTATACCTCCATAACTTTGTTCTCTCGTTTCCATACCAACCAATATTTTTAAGTAACCCGCTCTGATTTAGAAATAAAAATTCACCTCGGTCATTAAGCAAATTTTTCTCGTTTAGAAGAAATGTCTGAACACACGGTATTTTTCTAAGTGAAGGACGAGTAGAATTATCTGCTTTGGGATTATAAAAAAAATTTTTTAATCTTGCGAAAATCTGTATTGGTTTTAGATAGTATATCGTAACAAAATAAAGAAGTAACTTACTAAGCATTAAGTCTTTGCCTTAAATATCTCAATTATCTTAGTGGTCTTTATAGCCTACTGTTTCGATAGTTACCAGCCTTTACATCCCGCTTTACCGGCAATTCTTTACCATCTACTCAGCAAAAATAATTTATCAAGAAATGGTTTAATTACGTTGGGAGTTTCTTTAATTGATATATCGAGGTCTAACAATTTAACATCATTTTTCTTTATTATGTTTTGAACCACTTATTATTTGAATCTTTATTACGCTATCAGTTCGTTAGAAATTTGTATTGTGGTTTCTGAGCTTTCTATCAACTCATCAAATGGTATAGGAGTCGGTTTTTTGTGTTGAATTGAGTCAACAAAAGCTTTCACACAATCTATTTGGCCTTTATTTTGAACAAATAATCTCTTTCTTTTAAAATTATTCCAGCCAAAACCCTTCAAAATCTTGTAATTATCGAGCTGTAGTACAGCATTGCCGCAAAATACCTCAACTCTCTCTTTAGGAAATGATTTATTTCCATTGGCTAAATAGTGAATTGTACCAACCGAACCATCATGGAACAAAAGGTTAATGGTAACATTATCTTCCAAGATATCTGCTCCAAACCCACCTTTGAGCTTTGCAACCTGAAAGCTTTTTATTTTAACACCCACTAAAAACCTCAACAAATCAACGAAATGGCAGCCCTCTCCTATTATTCGGCCGCCACCGACATCCTTTGAGTGTATCCAATGATCAAATGGAATTGAACCAGCGTTAACAGTTATTATAATTGCTTTGGGCTCCCTTTTTTTTTCAATCAAACCTTTCATTTTGGTTATTAAGGGAGAAAAACGCCTGTTAAATCCCACCATCAAGTGTTGTAAGTCAGAGCGATTTCTATTGAGCCTAGTGTAAGTCTCTTTTATTTCTACTAACTCGGAAATTTTTAAAGCCAAAGGTTTCTCTACAAAAACATGCTTTCCACATTTCAAGGCTGATATTACCTGCGAGGCATGCACATTGTGAGGCGTAGCTATTACTATAACGTTGGAACTGTTTCTATTTATTACTGAGTTAAAATCAGTTGAAGCCATTCTGAATCCAGCTTTTTTTCCAACCTGAATACCATTCGAACCGGAATTACAAACTATAGCATCAAAAGAGACACCAGTTTTTTTAAAAGATGGTATTAAAACACTTGAGGCATAACTTCCAGCACCAATAAAACTTACACCAGGTTTTTGGTCATTATTTGCTAAAGTTACATCTTCTGAAATTTTGATATAAGATTTTGTCAGATTTTTTTTTGGTTTGTTTTGATAACAAAGCAAAACACCCAATGCTGATAAATCTTCTAATTTTTCGTAAGCTTTTAAAGCATCATTGAATTGGAAACGATGAGTGATAAGAGATTTTAAATTAAGAGACCCACTAGACATCAAATCCAAAACGGCCTCAAAGTTTCTTCTAGCTGTCCAGCGAACAAAACCAAGAGGATAATCTTCTCCACGTTCCTCATAATTGGGATCGTACCGGCCGGGACCATAAGAAGCAGCAACCATAAAAGTGATTTCTTTTTTAAAGAAATCTTCTCTTCTTAAATTAAGTCCTACAACGCCTATGAGAATGACACGACCTCTTTTTCGAGATATTTCTGCAGCTAAGTGAATAACATCATTTTTTTTTGTTGACGCCGCTATAATTACCGCATCGATACCATTTCCACGGGAAAAAATTTTAGCATGGGAAATTGGATCTTCATTTTTAGAAAGATCAACTGTTTGTGCACCAAATTTGCGGGCAAGCTGGCATCGTTTTGAATTCATATCAATTGCTAGCACTCGACAACCGTTTGCTATTAATATTTGAACGGTAAGTAGACCGACTAATCCAAGACCAAACACACAAACCGTTTCACCAATTTTGGGGTCCGCTAAGCGTATACCCTGCATTCCAACTGAGGCTAAAACGCAAAAAGCAGCTGTTTCATCATCAACATTGTGGGGTATTTTAGCACACAAGTTTTGAGGAACCACGACGAGCTCAGCATGACTGCCATTTGATATTACTCTATCTCCTTCTTCAAAAAAATTAGACTCTGATTTTACCACTATTCCAGCATTACAGTAACCTAAAGAGATTGGCTTATTTAATTTTGATTGAACAGCTTTAAAAGTAGGCAATAAACCATCGGTATTAATCTTATCCACTACTGCCTTGAGTTTTTCTGGTTGCTGTGAAGCTTTTTTTAAGTACCCAGCTTTACCAAAATTTATAAGCATTTTTTCTGTTCCAACCGATACTAGTGAGTTTACTGTTTTAATTAATACATGACCCTCTTTTAAAGACGGGCATGGAACGTCTATCAAAGCCGTCGTTCCATCACCTAAATTTTGCTGCAACTGTTTCAATAGCTATCTCCTATCACCGTCTGAAAAAATTTCAGACTTCTTAACTTTATCAGGATAGTTAATTAATACGGCTTTAAATTTTCCCTTGAAAACAAATAAAGAACCGGCACAAGCTCCAATAATTTTAAATTTTTGGAACAAATCTTTTATATGCTGAATTGAACCTGCTCCACCGAGAGCAGAAATGGGTATTTCTACTGCTGAATAAATGCTGTCAATTAATTCATGATCGTAACCAGTCATTAACCCATCTCTGTCTATTGAATTCACAACTATTTCTCCAGCTCCTAAATCCTGAATTGATTTAGCCAATGTTGCAATTGGGCTAGAATGTAAATGGTTTCCATTTTGGGAATATACTGAGTATACACCAGTCTTTGGATTTTTTTTTACGTCTAAAACAACGACTACACTCTGACATCCAACGATTGAAGCCGCCTCACTTATAATCGAAGGATAATCCAAAGCGATTGAACTAATAGCTACTTTTTCAACTCCCAGACTGACTATTTTTTTTATCTGATCGACGTTTTTTACTCCTCCTCCATAGCATAAAGGCATCCTACACTCTGCAGCAATATTTTTTATCAAGTTATAATCTGGTTCATCTCCATTTTTTGATGCAACAATATCAAGAACTATTAGCTCATCTGCTTCTTTCTCATTAAAGAGCCTAACGGCATTTATAGGGTCCCCAATATATCTTGGCTCTTTAAAGTTGAGGGTTTTAACCAAACTTTTGTCTTCAATTAAGAGACACGGTATAATTCGAGGTCTCAGCAAGAGTTCAGCTCCGCAAAGTTTTGTAATAAGTTGATGCCTGAAAAATGGCTTTTTTCAGGATGAAATTGAACTCCATAAATATTTTCTCTCTGAGTAACTGAACTAAAATCTACCCCATAGTTTGTTATGGCTATTGAAATACTTTTATCTTCGGTTAACACATAAAATGAATGTAAAAAATAGAAAAAATCTTCCACTGAAATTCCTTTAAATAGCGAATGGTTCTTCCGTGGTTTAACTTTATTCCATCCCATATGCGGAACTTGCAGGGCAAATTTTTCTTTTATGAAATCGAATTTTCTTACAGTTCCTTTAAACCAACCCAGGCCTTCCATAATACCCTCTTCACTATTCTCTGCCATGATTTGCATTCCAACACAAACGCCAAGGACAGGAATTTTTTTTTCAATAACTAGTTCCTCTAGCGGCTCACGCATTCCAGATTTATTAAGTAATGTCATTGCCCAGTCGAATGAACCCACTCCAGGCAAAACTATTTTTTTTGCTTCTTTTAATTGTTTCGGAGTGCTAGCAATATCAGCTTTGATATTCAGCTTTTTATAAATATTTGCAAAAGCATTGGTATTTCCTAAACCATAATCAATTATCGAAATCATCTTTTTCCACCAATTTCAAAACCCAGAAATTTCAGCAATTTAGCTCCAAGAAAATAAAGAGACCTTTGTGACTTATAATCCCTATGATATTTTTTTGGTATATACATATAACTTTCTAGTTCATTAGCAGAAATTCCGAGTTTAGTAGCAACGTAAGTTATATCATGCTTTATATTTTTTTCATCGAAAGGGGGCTTTTCTAGCATAGATAGTGCATCCTTTCGTGACATTTGATTTGTCAAAATAAGGCTTGAATATTGGACTTTTCTTGTGTCGAACCCAAAACGAGAAGGGAGCCAATAACCCTCATAAAATTTTGTAAATCGTGACTCAAAATGTTTTTGAGGATAAGGCTGCCATCCAAACTTTTCTATCAACAACTCGACTGCCTCTTCTTTAATATACCTAATTTTATCCAAAGGGCGAATAATCTTAATGCCAAAGAATAAGGGTAAATAAAATTTATGCCACAAAACGTTAGTTATAGGAAAAGTTGCTAGAGGTTTCTGACCAAATTTTCTATGGATATCTATCAGTTGTACTGAGTCGGATTGATAGTACATCCATTCAACCGGATTCCTTATGCACTCAGTGGATAAATTTCCTCCTGTTAAAATATATTTTATGTTATACTTTCTCGCAAACTTATACATCGTTGCAAAAAATGCGTGATCTTGAGGCACATCTAGATGCGGAACACCTGATTTAAAAAACGCGAGTTGTAGATCTTTCATCTCCTCCCAATTTATGACCTCGGTGTAGAGATCTAGATCTAATTTATCCACAATTTTTTCTATGTTATTTACTGCCTCTTTAGAATTCCAACCTCCGTCAACATGAAAGACTAGAGGTCTAAGACCCATTTTCTCCTTAACAAAATATGTCAGGTATGAGCTGTCTATGCCTCCGCTCATCCCAATGATGCAGTCAAAGTCATGATTTTTTCCTGCTTTCTTTATTTTTGCGACCAACGAATTGAGTTCCCCCTCATTTTCAACTTCCCAATTTGGCAGAATATTTTTATAAAAATTTTGACAATGATCGCATAGTCCATGTTTATCAAAGGAGATTCCAGGATCCGATATGTCCATAACACAATTCACACATACTTTTATCATTTGAGATAACTCATTCTAGTTTCCTACTTTTAGTAGTTTTTGATTTAACTCTAGTATCTTTTTTCTAATCGAATAAGCGCTCGGATACAAAAAAATAATCACTTTTCAAAACTATTTGTTTAACTTAGTGTTTGTGTTTGCTGTATGTTCCTCATGATCGTTTCCATTTTTTCCATATTCTTTTGATATGAGAACTTTTTTGAAACTTCTTCGATAGCGTTTACAGACAATTCATCACGTAGACTTTCATTATTTATTAGTTTTCTTAATGATGAACTCAATGATATAACATCTCTTACTTTTACTCTTTCAAAACATTTTTTTTTATTAAAATTCTCGTAGCTCCACTCTAGATCCGAGACCACGACTGGCTTACCACAAAACATTGCTTCATAAACACTTTTTGGAGAACTATCAGAGCTAGGTACAGAAACAACAATATCCGCCATATTGTAGCAGTTAGCCATTTCTAGATAAGTCAATTTACTTAACCAAATCACTTTTTCATTCAGGCCATATTCATTAATTTTAGCTTTCATTTCATCTCCATAATTGTTTCCAAATGGAAAGCAGATCATTAGTTTCAAACCAAGACCCTCATCAATTAAACTTTTAAATGCCTTAATAATTATATCTATGTTATAAACGGGCATCATTCCTCGTGGACTAAAGATTAGTATCTCATCATTTTTCTTTTGAATAATTTTTTTTGTTAATTTTTTTGGGTAAAAAATTGTTGTATCAACGCCATTTTGTATTATGAAGTTGTCATTCTTTCTTGCTCCAAGTTTATAACCCATCTTCCTCAACAATTGAGAGTCTCCAGTTACAACTTTTGATTTTAAAAATGCTCGTCGAGCCATAAATTGGTATATATAATTTTTCTGCGCATTCAATATTATGTCAGAACCCATAGGGGTAAAAATTACAGGTACATTTTTTGAAATGAAAGACGCAAGAAATCCATAGTAGAGAGAGTGAGCGTGAACTACATCGATTGAATTCTCTTCAATAATAGTGTCAATTTTTTTAGCAAAGATCTTAACAGAAATTAATTTGTTAAGTTGATATAGCTTTTGAGATTTTGAGTTCAATAGATTTAAATACCTTCCAAGGATGCCAGTTGAAAGAAAAACTTTTACATTTTCATATGGTTGTGCCTGCAAATAGTCTTCTTTATCAGAAAATAGGAAAACTTTATGTCTTTTTGTGAAATATTTCACCCAGAGATCTATATGCCAATCCGCAGAACTGCTGATGTAAAGAATATTCAATTTAAGTCCTAACTTTACTATTTTTTCATTGAGTTGAAGGTTGAAATTCGAATATTGAGAGTATTTAATCTCAGAGAATATAAATCTAAATTTGCCACTGAAAAATAGAGTTTTTTGCAGTAGTAATAGGAAATTTCTAAAATTTTATATTTTGGTTTAAAAACTATTACATTGTACAAAACGTCTAAAGTATGAACATTCAATTTGTAGAGACTAAAGCGCGAACATACAATATATTGCAAAAAATTATTTAATTTATAACCAAATTTAACAGAAAACAGCTTTTTCTCAAAAGCTAGTAGTCTTTTGCTCTGTCCACTTGATTTAATATTTTTTTTAAAATTATTATTCAAAATCATCAATTTATTTATCTCTACTACCATTTTTCATAATTAAGATATTTGTGTTAATTTTTCCTCACAGATTGGATTTGTAAATCTGATTGATTAGACAAGTACTCGTAAAAAGCAGACATAAAGGAAAATACAATTAAGGTATATACATGTAAGGTTAATTCTAATGTCGAACCTGATATAAAAATTGAAAATACAAATGTGAGCCTCATAATCCTATATTTTTCTGAAAAATTTCTTAATACTCTTAAGTATAAATAGTAGAAAAGCAGAAGACCTAAAATGCCTACTGCATTAAATACTTCTAAGAGCTCGTTATGCATATCAAAATGAACGCCCCTCGAGCTATGGAGAAATGGAAATATTATCGAGTACCATTTAATATTATCAAAATAGCTGTTGATATTGTCGGCTCTTATAGTCAAGCTGCTCATCCCAGTACTGTCTGCCCAGTAAGGTAATGTAAATATCCAAAATATTGCAAATGAAATAGAGACAAAAATCGTGAGTTGATAAATAATTTTTGTTTTTATAAATCGCATAAAATATGACCCTGTGACTAAGGACATTACAACTAACAGAATTAACAATGCAGTGACATTAACAGATAAAATAGCAATACCGATTGTTAAAATGCAGCCTATTATAAATAAAATAAAAGAGTAAGATCCTATTATTGCAATAAGAGGAATAAATATGAAGGCAAAGTACTGTTCAAAATTGTAGATTTTCATGCTTGGAAAAATGAATGAGTTTCGTCCGTAAGCAAAAAAACTTAACCAGGTTAAAACTAAAATTGAAAAGTAACTAAAAACAATAAACCTCTCAATTTTTAGCGAGTGCTCTAGAGAATAGTAATTTAACCTGAAATAGTGTTTAAATACCGTAAGCAAAGAAACAAATACATTCATCCAGATAAGTGTTTTAAGCAGTCCAAAATTAAGGGCGCCATTATAAATACTGCCTATGAAAAAGACTGCAATAGAATACAGGATAAAAATTACTAATATTTTATCTTGAAATATTTGTTCTGAAAACTTGAACAAAAGTATTACAATTGCGAAAAAAGAAATTGGTAGTGTAAGAAGATAGGGTGAGGCTACACCTCCAACCCTATCAAGCCCTATCTGACCACCAGGAGAAAATGATATAAATACAGGTACAAGTATAAGCAATACCAGTAATTTTTTTTTATTTAAAGCAAACATCCCAGATTAAAAAACTTTCCAACATATTTGATATTCATTAGTATCTATAACTAATATCATTCATAAGGTAAAATACTCTTTGAAAATCCACATCCACAAATATCAAAGTTTATAAAGGCTGTTAAAAAATGATTAGCTCTATAGAATTGCTTTTTTTATCAATTTAAATGCCCATTTCGTGGGATAGTCTCGTTAATTAAAAAATCGACAGCTCGAATGAATTAACCTACTAACTTTAAATTTCATTTTTTCCTATTGTAATTACGTGCGTTTTTAAAAGAACATGATCAAAGATAAAAAAAAAGTAGTTTTGCTGTATTAATACCGTTACAATTTTTATAAAGTTCAGAAGTAGAAGTCTAGGTTAAGGCACCGCAAAAATCTAAAGCAGATCGGCTTCGTAATTCTAAAACAACATTATCTACAATAAACTCTTTATGCTTAACCAGTATTACAAAGACATCGGCTTTATTGAAAGCAGTTTGAAGATCGATCAGCTCGATTGAAGCATGAGTTTTAATATTTGGTTCAACAGCGAATACTGCGTAGCCCCTACTCAAAAGTGACTCCACAACTAATACTGCAGGAGATCCTCTAAGGTCGTCAATGTCTGGTTTGAATGACAAACCCAAACAAGCCACTATCGGTTTTTTTTTATCTTTAAATTTTACTTTTTTTAACTTATTTTCCGTTTGATCAACTACCCAATGAGGCTTAATATCGTTCACTTCCCTCGCTTTTTGAATTAATTTTGAGTTGCTTTTATCTCTTGCAACAATGAACCATGGGTCTACAGCAATGCAATGGCCACCTACACCAGTTCCAGGTTGAAGTATGTTAACTCTTGGATGTCGGTTTGCCAATTCGATTAACATCCAAACATCAATTTTCTCTTTCTCACAAATTATGGACAACTCGTTTGCAAAAGCTAAATTTACATCTCGAAAACTATTTTCTGTCAACTTGCAAAGTTCAGCAGTTTTGGCGTCAGTCTCGAATATTTCTCCTGCAACAAAAGTTCGGTAAAAACTTGAAACCATGCTTGTTGCTTCCGGTGTTAATCCACCAACAACTCGATCATTTTCTATCAATTCATCAATAACATTTCCTGGAAGCACTCTCTCTGGACAATAGGCGATATGAATATTATCTGTATTTACTCCAGAGAGACGCAAAGTATTCTCTAATTTCTTTGTAGTTCCTACCGGTGAAGTAGACTCCAAAATGACAAGATCACCGTCTTTTAATAGATGAGATATTGATTTAATAGCGTTTATAACGTGATTTATATTTGGTTTTGGAAGCTTTCTGCCCATTTCGACGGGAGTTGGAACGCAAATAATATACACATCCGCTAACCCCGGCACTGTAGATGCCTTAAATCTTTTTTTTGACACTGCAGCGCTTACATACTTATCCAGTTGAGGTTCAACAATATGAGCTTTGCCACTATTAATAACATCAACCGCGTTAGCATTAGTATCAATCCCTAATACATTGTAATCTTTGCTCGCTAGCAATGCTGCAGTGGGAAGTCCAATATACCCCAACCCTACTACAGCAATTTTTTTCTCATTTTTCAAATTTTTTGCCTTCTATAATTAAGTTTTATATTCAGAATGCATGTCCCTTCTATATGGATTTTAACACTTTTAAAATTCTTTTAGAGGCCTTTCCATCTCCATATGGATTGTGTATCTTTGACATCTTTTTATATAATAATTTATTATCCAAAAGATCTTGAACACCTTGGATGATTTTATGCTTATCTGTACCCACTAATCTTACCGTTCCAGCTTCTACAGCCTCTGGTCGTTCAGTGAGATCCCTCATAACTAGAACCGGCTTTCCTAAACTAGGTGCTTCCTCTTGAATACCGCCACTATCAGTCAACACAATATGAGAGTGTTTTAAAAGGTAGATAAATGGTTCATAAGTTAAGGGCTTAATCAAATGTATGTTAGAAAAACCCTTTAGGATCTGATTTACCGGCTTTTGTACATTAGGATTCATATGTACAGGATAGAGAAAATGAGTCGTGCTATATTTTGAGGCTAGAGCTTTAATAGCCTGACAAATATTTAAGAATCCATCTCCAAAATTTTCCCTTCGATGACCTGTAATCATCACAAAGCGTTCTTTTCTCCAATTAAATTCTATCATCTTATTTAACATATCAGATAAGGCCTTTTTAGTTTTCAAACTATTATCTACCCGATCCAAAACCCAAAATAAAGCATCTACAACAGTGTTTCCGGTGACGGTAATGGAAGATGGATGTACTCCATCACATATTAAATTTTTTTTGCCTAAATCTGTCGGAGTAAAATGCCATTTAGATATCTTACTAGCAACTTGTCGATTAAATTCTTCAGGGAAGGGAGCATTTAAATTATTTGTTCTCAAACCAGCTTCAATATGTCCAACTGGAATTCCTGCATAAAAGGCGGCAATAGAACTAGCTAACATTGTTGTCGTATCGCCATGAACCAGAATAATATCTGGTTTTTTTGAATCAAAAACTTTCTTCATTTCGAGCAAAACGGTAGATGTAATATCAAATAAGTCTTGACTAGGGTCCATAATGTCAAGATCAACATCGGGTGTAATTTGAAAGACATCTAACACCTGATCGAGCATTTGTCTATGCTGTGCAGTTATGCATACACAAACATCAAAGTAATCAGGATCATCTTTCAAAGCATTAATAACAGGGCTCATCTTTATCGCTTCCGGTCTAGTTCCAAAAACCAACATTATTTTTTTTCTTTTTGGTTTATTCAATGGATGAACTCCTATTCATTTTGCATCAAAACTTTCTCCATCTTCGGTAGAGCTTGAATTTCATATCTTACGTCACTCGCCGGTACTTTTTCATACAGCCCGAGTCATAATGAAAAAGCTTTATTAAGTGCATTCTCATAAATTGAAGCAACGCTAAAAAATCTATTCCTGCCAAATTAAATAAAAAATTTTTTAAAAACAAAAGTTGCAAATTAAGTATTCCCCCACTAATTATCCAAAAGTATACGGTACACTTAAATCAATTTTTGGATTTTTACCAAATATTATTTTTGTTTTACGAATGACCTCATTGATTTGATAGTCTGACTTATTAATTCAGATGAAATATGAACCAAGATCCAATTTTTTACTGAATCCCAAATAACAAGTAACAAGAACAAATAAAAAGCTCAACTACCGACGCCACTTTGAATAATTTATAAATGTTCATTACCTAAAAGCAACCATATTTTTTCTATAATAAATACTGAATATTTAGTAATTTTTTACCAAATATAAGATTTAATCCGAATAAAAATTCTATTTAACACTTTAATTAAACCACCATGCCTTTTGAGAATGTTTATAGCAGTTAAAAACTTTCTTTCTTTTAACTGCATGATAATCAGATTGACATATTGATTTTGCAGCCCTTTTTCCACTCTGTCATCAGGCAACAAATCACGAAGAGCAGCAATAGATTCTTCAGCTCCTATAACTTTTTGTCTTACTGACAAGCTACCATCATGAATCCTATTTTTACAGCATACTTCTTGAAATACCCCGCAGGAGTACTTTTTTGCCATATGAAGAAATATCCAATAATCAGTAGAGTTGTACAAGTGTACTGGGAAACCCCCACATTCAAAAAACTTTTTCTTATTTACCATTGCAGAAGAAAAAATTATAAAATTTTCCTTAGCAAGTTCTGAAAGTACATCACCCTCGGGGAGCTTTTTGTCCTCCTTAAAAACAAAGTTTTTTTGCGTATTACTCTCAAAAATCACTTCTGATCGTCCATAAACAATTCCAACCTCATCCTTGTAGTTTTTAAAAATTTCAACTTGGTCTCTAAGTTTATCTTTTAACCAAATGTCGTCGCAATCTAGAAAAGCTAAATATTTACCTTTTGCCATCTTAGTTGCTGCAACTCTCGCCTCTCCTAAAGCAGTAGTTTTACTAGCCCTAAAATATTTCAATTTCTTGTCATATGATTTAGCTATTTTTGCAGTTCTATCAGATGACGCATTATCCCAAAATATTATCTCCCAGTCTTGAAAAGTTTGAGCGTAAACCGAGTCTATCGCTTCAGAGAGAAATTTCTCTCCATTGAAACAGTTCATAATTACGCTCACCAAAGGATATTTTGCGTTTTTTTTTATAAATTTATTCTGCATATTTTTTAAACCAATCGATTGTCCTCTTTATCCCATCATCGAGACTTACTATAGGTTTCCATCGCAATAACTTTTTTGCCTTCTGGATATCCGCAAACAGTCCCATGTTTTCACCTTCTCGGTAGGGAACCATTCCAAATTGAGGACTGCCACGTCCTACATGTTTCACGACCAACTCTATCACCTCTCTTATCGTCTTTGCCTTACCAGACGCAATATTAATAACCTCTCCATTAGAATGGTCACTTAACAGCGCCAAATGGATTGCACTAACTGTATCTTCCACATAGCAGAAATCTCTCAATTGCCGAGCCTGGGAAGTTGGAAAA